>JGI24723J26617_10000218_pt1 | contig 57360 bp, 53 predicted proteins | sample Cruoilmetagenom6_FD_26617 | JGI IMG/M metagenome (IMG submission 26617) | reverse complement strand
ATAATTTAGAATGTTTCTAAATAGATAAATTTAATATAAGGTTGAGATGGAGCTAGAAAATATCGCTCAAGGGTCTTTCGAGGAAGTGTTTATTGAAGATGGCTTCTATGTGTTGAAAATTCAAAATGATGGTATTCATAACCAGACGGTTACCCGTGAAATTGATAGTTCCTTTATTCAGTTCCATTTCTGTTTAAAGGGGGGTGCCAAGTTTGTATTTAATGAAGGCAGGTATGCCTTGGAGGTCAATGAAGATAGTTCACTCCTTTTGTATAATACTCAGGTAGACCTGCCTCTTAATCTGGTTTTAAATGCCAACTCGTGGATGGTCTCCATCATTATGACTATCCGAAAATTCCATTCCTTGTTTTCCAAGGAGGCCGATTATATTCCTTTTTTAAGCGCCGATAACAAGGACAAAAAATATTATTCACAGGAAGCTGTGTCCCCAGCCATAGCGGTTGTTCTGAGCCAGGTAATGAATTATAACCTTCATCGGTCCATTAAAGAGTTGTATATAAAAGGAAAAGTGTACGAGTTAATTTCACTTTATTTTAATAAAAGTCAGGATGCCGATGTAGAACAATGTCCCTTTTTAGTGGATGAGGACAACGTAAAGCGAATTAGGAATGCCAAGGAAATAATTATTTCTAGAATGGCCGAACCACCTAGTTTACAGGATCTCTCCGAAGAAATAGGACTTAGTCTAAAAAAATTGAAAGAAGGCTTTAAGCAAATCTATGGTGACTCTGTATATAGTTTTTTATTCGACTACAAAATGGAATATGCCCGTAAAATGTTGGAATCCGGTAAGCACAACGTCAATGAGGTAGGGCTTAAGGTGGGGTATAGTACTTCCAGTCACTTTATAGCTGCCTTTAAGAAGAAATATAGTACCACTCCAAAAAAATACCTCATGTCCCTCGCCAACGGATAGGTTGGTTTTGTTATTAGGGTTGTATTTATCCCTATTTTTTTGGTTTTGGGGTTGGCAATGTTCCATTTTCTGCAAAATGGATAGTGGTTTTTATTCCTAACAAGTAGTGCTATTATTGTGAGAACTCCAGTAAATTTTGGAAATAATGATAAATTTTGTGTTTTGTTGCGTTAAATTTTAGATATTTAGAACTTCAAATAGATAATCGAGAATTTTTATGCGCTTATATAGATTTGCTATTGCTTTAATTGCGCTAGTAGTTATGATTGGATGTGGTAGCACCAAGATACAGGAAGAGGTGACCTTAAATCCAAACCTTCATAATACTCCTGTACAGATTCCGGAAAGAATAATTTCGGCCAACACATTGGCGAAAGATAGGGTTTTGATATTTTCCAAAACCAATGGTTTTCGCCATAAATCCATAGAAAAGGGGGTGGCCACATTTGTAAAATTGGGCGTAGCCAATAATTTTGCAGTATCCCATACCGAGGATTCGCTTCAATTTAATATTGAAAATCTAAAGAAGTTTAAATTGGTGGTTTTTTTAAGTACTACTATGGATGTATTGGGAGAGGAGGAACAATCGGCCTTTGAGAAATATATACAGGATGGCGGAAGTTTTATGGGAGTCCATGCTGCGGCCGATACGGAATATGAATGGCCTTGGTATAACAAATTGGTTGGGGCCTATTTTTTAAGTCATCCGAAACAACAAACAGCCAGGATAAACGTGGTAGACCACAACCATCCTGCCACCAAACATTTGGCCGATATCTGGACCCATTTTGATGAATGGTACAATTATAAAAATATAAATCCGGCAGTCCATGTGCTCATGAAACTGGATGAAAGCTCTTATGAGGGAGGTAAGAATGGTGATAACCACCCTATTGCTTGGTACCATGAGTATGATGGAGGGCGTGCTTTCTATACTGGTTTGGGACATACCGAGGAAGCTTTTGATGATCTTAATTTCCGTCAACATTTGGTCGGCGGTATCGAATATTGCCTGAAGAGGGATTAACTCTCGGGTATTTACAGAACAAAGTTGATACCAATACTTTGTAATTTTAATAACCACCAACCTTTACTGTAGTCCTGCAAGGTTCTATTGTCACCGGATCAACCAACCTAAAATTCATTTTAGTGTGTCGGTAACAACCTCGCAGGACTTTTTTTTATGTAGTTCTTACTCCCTATGTGGAATTTGAATGCGCTAGCGCCTACCTGGTAATGGAGTACTGGCCTGCCCGTTCAGTTTGGCGTCAAAAGATTTCAATAATTTTTGCAAGTGTCCTAAAAGCTAATCGGCTGAAGCCTTTTTAATGAGGATTTTGTACAGGGGTTGGGTTTAAGAATATTTTTCCAACAGAATTCCTAAGAAGTGGAAACTGCCTTTTATTTCCGGCTCGAATTAGATGGTAAAAGCTATGAAATCCCAATTATCTGGGTCGTTCATGACTTTCCAAATAGACTGTATGGTCGGTTTGGTCTGTTTTTTGGCGCCTAAGGGGAAAGGTATTGGTATTTCATGGACTATATTGCGTTTTATATCGAAGTAATAGGGCCGTTTTGGCTGTCCGGAGTTAATAAGAACCAACCAATGGGTCGGATTTGCCTTGTGTTACCGTTCTGAGTGTGAGGGATAGGAGTGAAAAGCCCGCAGGTTGAAAACCGAGGACTTGTAGCGGATAGCCCGGCCCATTAGGGACACACCCAAAAAATTCGCCCAATGGTTAAAATTACAACAGTTTTTGATAGAATCTGCCAGATAATGTTGTCTCAGGTGTGTTATCTTGCTGTTGGCTCAAACTGTTGGTTATGTGTTGTATTTTTACATTGGTAATAATTCATAAAATCAATTTGGGTCTGAAAAGATATATAACCTGAAATTTTTTTGTGTACAGCCATTGACGGTTACAAATCCTTTAGAATGAAATTGACCACTGTCTTTTTATTTGTGTTTATTAGTGGATTTGCCTTTGCGCAACGGCCAGCACAGGGGCCTATGTCCAAAAAACGCTTTAATCCTGAAAAAATGGGTTATAAATTGGTATGGGAAGATCAGTTTAAGGGAAAAGCTTTGGATACCACCAAATGGGCCGTAAGAGGTATTGGCCCTAGGGCTATTGCCTATGTTTCCGAAGAAGCGGTAAAAGTGGAAAAGGGATATCTGAAGTTGTATGCCCTTAAAAAGGGGGACACCTTGTTGGGCTCCGCAGTGGGTACCCAGGGGAAGTTTATGTCCAAATATGGCTATTATGAATGCAGGGCCAAGTTACAGAAGTCAGAGGGGGTTTGGGCGGCTTTTTGGTTACAGTCTCCCCAGATAAGCAAGGGGGAAGACCCGTCCAAATTTGGAGCTGAAATAGATATAATGGAGTTTTTTAAAAAATTGGGAACCGATATCGTGTCGCATAATGTACATTGGGCCTACGGACCCAACCAGCAATCTACCAAAGGTATGCAGAGCTATCGCCGGGGGGTAAGTTTGGGGTTTCATACCTTTGGCCTGGAATGGTTCCCGGACAAGTATATTTTTTATGTGGATGGGTATAAGTATTATGAGGTAAAGGAGGGTATCTCCAATATAGAGGAATATATAATTTTAAGTATGGAATATCCTAGCAAAAAGGAGGAGATATTAAAAACAATTTTTCCAGATGTTTTTATGGTGGACTATGTTAAGGTTTACCAAAAGAAAAATGGCTATTGACACTAAAAGAAGATTGACTAAATTTGCAACTATAAAAATTTTCAAATTTTAGAGCTTAAGTCTAAAGAGAGCCCATGAAAATAGCATTATTACAAGAATCCGATATAAATTCGGAAATGGAGGAGCAACTGGCCGGATTGTTCCGCCAATTGAATGCCGATATAAAACAGGTAGACCTGAAGCAGGTACTGGATCCTGAGAACCCTATAAGTTTGGTGTATTGCATTGATGACAATAAGGTATTGGGAATGGCCTTAATGTGTACCTATACAGTAATATCTGGCATTAAGGGCTGGGTAGAGGATGTGGTCGTAGATGTGGAGCACAGGGGCCAGGGAATTGGCAGGAAGCTGATGGAGAAATTGGTGGAGTTGGGAAAGCAAAATGGTCTTACCGAAATCCTTCTTTTTAGCGCAGACAAGAGAATCGAAGCCATTAATCTCTATAAAAGTTTGGGCTTTAAGGAAAAGGAAAGCCGTATTTACGTTCTTAAAACCGAGGCATTGATTAAGAAGGGCTAACGAACTATATTGGACAACAAATAATAGACCATTGCGCTTATAAGGGCTGCTATAGGTAATGTTAGTATCCAAGAAAGAACAATATTGCGTACTACTTTTAAATCCGATTTTTTGGTTACGGTCCCAATTCCAAAAATTGAGCCTACGGAGACATGGGTTGTAGAAACGGGCAGTCCATGTATACTTGCTGTGGTTACCAAAAGACCAGTGATGAGGTTGGCCGTAAACCCTTGCCCATGATTCATTGGGGTTATCTTTTTACTTACAGTTTCGCCTACTTTTTTTGCGTTTAATAATCCTCCAATAGCCATTGCAACGGCAAGGGCAATCATGCCCCATTCTATGGATAGGTTGTTTATTACAATGAGCAGGCCTACCAATTTAGGGGTGTCGTTTAAACCTCTGGCAAAACTAACCACCCCTGCACTTAAAAAATGGGCAACATCCAGTAGTTTTTGGGCGTTTAAACCCAAAAAGGCTCCCTGGTACCTTTCAATGCATTTTTGTTCCTCATCTATCTTAATTGATTTGTAAGGGCCAATGGCATCAACCGCAGGATTCGTCTTGTTCAAATTGTCAAAAACAGGTACATATTCTTGGCCAATGCAAATACACATTTGTTTGGAGACCCCAAACAAATTACGTAATCGTCTAAAAAGGAGATAGATGATTATACTGGCCCCGGCAGCCATCAGTGGACTCAGAATTAGGGGCATTATGAATGTATTGCCGAGCAGATTAAAATTAAATGCACTTCCCACAGCTACAATACCACTTCCGAAAAGACCACCTACCAAACTATGGGTAGTTGAAATAGGCATCCCTATTTTTGTGGCCAGGAATACTGTTATCCCTGCTCCTAGGGCTATGGATGTGGCAAATTCAGGGGCCTGTATCAATACATCAGGGACCAAGCCCTTGCCCGAGAAGTTTTTGACCAGTGAACTGGCTAAAAAAATAGCAGTTACTGAACCAAGAAATGTAGTCAACGTAGCCCAATTTATGGCCCGGTTGTAATTTGTGGTCCCGCTGCCAAAGAGGGTGGCCACACCTTTAAAGTTATCATTGGCCCCATTGCTATATGCGAGAAAACAAGCCACTACAAAAAGAAGTACAAAAATCATAAATAATCTCTTAATGGTATTGGAATAATTGAATTGGCCCAAAATAAGGGTTATATAAAATGTTCGTAAGGAATGCTAATTTCAATCTGCCGGCATACATGAATAGACGGTGGAGATTGGTGATAATTACAGGAATAAGTTTAAAAGATACGGCTGCGTTGTTGTATTGGCGTCCTTAGGAAGATTTTTTTACAGATGTATAATATTTTATTGCTTGGCAAGGGAAGTATCCTCCCCCTTGCAACGGATTCCTTGCATTTGGTATGGAATTCTGGAATTTTATTATCCATTAAAATTGGGACGGGATGGAGGAAGTGGACGGGCAAATTTCCCAGTGTAGGCGGAAATCAACTTTGAGGGATTTTATCCCACATTTTATAAACTTTTCATTTTCAAGAGGTCAGGGTTTGCAATTAGGGTTAAAATTGTAGTAGTATTTGAGAAAATCTTAGAGATTATGTTTGCGGATATGTTCTATATTGCTATATCCCTATGCTTGATATGCTTAGGTGTATGGCAATGTTGTTGCGGTATCTCCGGCTTTGGGAGGACTTATGTGGATAATATGGTCAATATAAAAATCTAATAATCAATAATTATGAAGAAAAAAAAATCTGTGGACTCGCGTAGATCCTTTATCAAAAAGGGCGCTATGGCATCCTCTATATTTTTTGTGCCTAGGCATGTACTTGGAGGCGTTGGGTATACTGCTCCCAGTGACCGATTGAACATTGCGGCCATTGGTGCGGGCGGAAAGGGTGCCAGTGATATTCGCAATGCTTCCGTAGGAGGCAGGGAAAAAGTGGTTGCCTTATGTGACGTGGATTTCTCAGGATCGGCAAAGAAATCTGTTGAACTCTTCCCGAAAGCAAAACTGTATGCAGATTTTAGGGAGATGTTGGACAAGGAAAAAGGCATCGATGCCGTTACCATTTCCACCCCGGATCACGTACACGGACCTGCAGCATCCTATGCCATGGAGCGAGGGGTACATGTGTATGTGCAAAAGCCAATGACTCACAATATACGGGAGGCAAGAATGCTGACCGAGATGGCCAGAAGTAAAAAAATAGTAACTCAAATGGGGAATCAAGGTGGTTCCAACCCATTATTGGGCATGGTTCAAAAATGGGTGGATTCAGGGGAACTTGGTAAGATATCAAAGGTACAGGTATGGACCAATAGACCTGTTTGGCCACAGGGAGGTGCTTTTCCCAAGCCGGATCCAAGTGCAAAGCCAAAGGACCTTAATTGGGATCTATGGCTGGGGCCATCGGAATTTAAGCCTTACACACCTAATTTACATCCTTTTGGCTGGAGAGGATGGTGGGAGTACGGTACAGGGGCTCTGGGAGATGTAGGGTGTCATTTGATCGATATTCCCTTTAGGACTTTGGGGCTTAAATATCCAACGGATGCAGAATGTAGCGTGGGTGCTGTTTATACCAATATGTGGAATGCCGATTATCATCCAGAAGGATGTCCGGCTTCTTCATTTATAACATTGCACTTTGGGGCTACGGAAAAGAGTCAGTCTCCCATAGAAATGACTTGGAGCGATGGAGGTATACGCCCTGCACACCCAGAGATTATTCCAGCGGATGATGATATTGGAGGTAAAGGGAGTCAGAACGGGGTATTGATCATTGGTGAAAAGGGAATTATCTCTACCAATATTAACGATAGTTCCCCTTTAATGCCTAAATTATATATGAACGATGGTTCAACGGATTTTGGTCCGGAAGTGGAGCCAAATGATGAACCTGAATACGGACATCAACGCTTGTGGATAGAAGCCTGTAAGGCTGGTTTTGGCAGTAAGGAGCATCTTGGGCTTACCTCGTCCTTTGATTATGCAGGGCCTATGACAGAGACAGTCCTAATGGGGAACCTTGCCATACGTAGCTATTTGTTGCAAAGGGAAAATGAGAAGGGGAAGATGGAGTTTTTTGCACGTAAGAAATTGCTTTGGGATGGGGAAAATATGCGTATTACCAATCTTGAGGAAGCAAATCAGTTTGTAACCAGAAATTACCGGCCTGGCTTTGCGGTATAATAATAAATAGAGTGGAAAATTGAACACCCTTGAAGGCTTCCAAAAAAGTTTTTAAGGGTGTTTTGTTTTTTATAATTAACTAAAATTTACACACCTAAATAAGACTACCGGCCTAGGTGGCTTTAGCTATTTTACTATATTTGGCCCTTAAAAAAGAATAACTATGAGGAGGACACTATTTGCTTTGAACTTAATACTTTTTATTTCCTGTGATATCGATAAGAAAACGGAGGAGAATATTGATTATGTTGCCAAGAACGAGGCGGAAATCCAGGCCTATGTTGAGGAGAACAATTTAACCGCCGAAAGAAGTAACTCGGGGCTTTATTATGTAATAGAAGAAGAAGGTACGGGAACACAGGCCACGGCCAGTTCCAATGTAACGGTGGCCTATAAGGGATATTTTCTTAATGGATCGGTTTTCGATCAAAGTGATGCAGAGGGTATTACTATTGGTTTAAACCAAGTTATTGCCGGTTGGACAGAGGGGATTGCCTATTTTAAGGAAGGGGGAAGTGGTATACTCTTGGTACCTGCCCACTTGGGATACGGTAGCAGGGATTATAATGGAATCCCTGGGGGCTCTGTACTTATTTTTGAAGTTACTTTGCTATCTGTAAATTAAAAGACACTTAATTTACCCTTTGGCTAATGCCTTATTGTGGGAATACCTATATAAACCAACCGGAAGGTTGGTTTTTGTGTTTAATCCATTTAGAAAAATGGTACAATGGGAAGATTTTGTGCATAATTCCCCGACCAAATGCCTGTCATGGTGCTAAAAGCGGCATATTGTGATATTAGACCAACCAATGGGTATGTAATTGAAGCGTTACAATGAATTTTTATAGAGGTTTAATTTCATTTTTCCATTGTTTCAAAGGTGCATTTGTCTGGTTCAAATATTAATTGAAGTAGGAAAAATGCGATGATTGCCAGCTCGATGACAGAAAGCTTTTTTGAAAGTCCAAATCTTTGTAATCAAGTGCTTATATTTAGCTATTGAATTCTCTTTAAAAAGCGCTGGCAATTTAGTTTGGAAGGACTTAATATGAAGAAATCAATAGATATATTTTTATATCAGTGTAATATTTTAAATGGAACCTCGAATAGAAGTAGTATCTGAAAAAAAATTGATCGGACAACGATTGGTAATGTCTATGGCTCGGGATAGGACCAGGGAACTGTGGCAGGGATTTATGAAGAGAAGAAAGGAAATTGGGAATTTAATCGGCGCCCATTTAATCAGTATGCAAATATATGATAGGCAGCTGAGTTTTCCGGAATTTAATGACAGTATTCCATTTGAAAAATGGGCGGTTGTTGAGGTGGAAGATTTTGAGTTTTTGCCACAAGGTTTGGAGTCCTATACCTTGTTGGGAGGATTGTACGCCGTTTTTATTCATAAGGGTTTGCCCAGTGATTTTCCCCGAACGGCTCAGTATATTTTTGGGGAATGGTTGCCAAAATCCGACTATCAATTGGATCATAGGGAACATTTCGAGATTATGGGCGATAAATACAGCAACAACAACTCAAATTCGGAAGAAGAGGTCTGGGTGCCAATTAAAAGAAAAATAAAAGAATAAGTATATATGGAAAAAAAGTCGCTTTTAGTTTTATGGGTAATAATTTTGCTATTTCAATTTTCAATTGCCCAAGAGGATACAGCTATTTCTTGGTATAATCCTGCAGAATCCAATTCGTTGGTGGTTGAAGGCCAGGCATGGCCTGATCAGGTGGCTACAAGATATCACAGATTGCCAAAACAGGCCGAGGGAGTTGTCCGCGAAGCGGTCTGGAACTTGTCCAAACATTCAGCCGGTCTCTCCATTAGATTTATAAGTGATGCCGAATCTATAACGGTGCGATACAAGGTAAAAGGGAACCATGCCATGCCCCACATGCCGGCAACCGGGGTTAGCGGGGTGGATCTATATGCCAAGACCGCTGATGGGGATTGGAGATGGTATAGAGGAAAATATTCCTTTGCCGATACCATACAATATCGTTACTCCAACATAGACCCAAATGAGAAATATCATACCAAGGGAAGGGAGTACCAATTGTACCTGCCATTGTATAATGAGGTAGAATGGTTGGAAATAGGAGTGCCAGTGGATGCTGTTTTGGAAGCTTTGCCCTTAAGAGGAGAGAAACCTGTTGTGGTTTATGGCACTTCCATTGCACAAGGTGGCTGTGCCTCCCGCCCAGGAATGGCTTGGTCCTCTATACTGGGGAGAAAATTGGATAGACCCCTGATAAATTTGGCCTTTTCAGGAAATGGGCGACTTGAAGAAGAGGTGCTCAATTATATTACGGAAATTGATGCTAAAATCTTTGTGCTGGATTGTTTGCCCAATTTGAGTGCAACCAAGGACCGTTCACTGGATGAGGTACGGCAGCTAATTATTTCGGCAGTGCAACAAATAAAGAAAAAACGTCCCACAACCCCAATTTTAGTGGTGGAGCACGACGGATATTCCGATGGGGCCGTAGATGCTGATCGTTTTCAGACCTATACCGATTTGAATAGAATTGCCAAGGAGGCATTTGCTCAATTAAAGTCAGACGGGCTAAGGAATATACATTTGTTGACCCGGGAAGAATTNAATCTGTCTATGGAGAGTTTTGTGGATGGTACCCACCCAACGGATTTGGGAATGATGGAGTATGCCCTTGCCTATGAAAAGGCCTTACGCGAGATATTGAAGGAGCCGATTGGAATCATTTCCACGACAATTCCGGTAACCCAGGCCAGGGAGCCCGAAATGTACCCTTGGGAGGGCCGTCATCAGGAGTTATTGAAAATGAATCGGGAAAGTGCTCCCAAAATATGTTTTTTCGGAAACAGTATCACCCATTATTGGGGCGGTTCTCCAAAAGCTATTTTAAGCAGCGGGGCAGATTCGTGGAAATCCAATTTGGCCGAATTGGAGGTACGGAATTTTGGTTTTGGTTGGGATAGGGTAGAAAATGTATTATGGCGCATCTATCACGATGAATTGGATGGCTTTGAAGCTGATCAAATTGTGCTTATGATCGGCACCAACAATGAACACCTCAATACGGATAAGGAGATTCTCGGTGGATTGGAAATGGTGATCAATGCCATAAAAGAAAGACAGCCAAAAGCAAGACTGTTAGTGCTGGGGTTGTTTCCAAGGGTAGGCAAGGAGGAGCGTATGCGTAATTTAAACACTGGAATAGCTGCATTGGCGACCTCTAAAAATGTGGATTATGCAGATATCGGGGGAGTGTTATTGGGCAAGGACCAGAAAATTGATGCCAGTCTTTTTTCGGATGGCNTGCACCCCAACGCAAAAGGTTACCGAAAAGTGGGAANGATTTTAAAGACAGCCCTTCAAGAGNGTGCAAAATAGAGAAGCCTATAAAATTGTGTTGNGCCGGCCTTTGGGAGTACTGTCACATAATTCGAAATTCGCCTGTGGGCCTATGGAACAACTTTTATAAGCCTTCTGCAATTACGTTTATTTTATCCTAAATTGGGATTAGGGCATATCATTTGAGAAAGTCCAATTTCAGAACAATGATTCATGGGGCTATAAGGGGCGTGCTACCATAATTCCCGTATTTCCTTTTATGCCCTTTAGGTAATCGGCCAATGGTAATTTGGAGACCTCTACCTCCATGGATCCCGTGGAAGCATGCAATAAATGTATTCTTCCATCTGCTTCCCTGGTCGCTATTCCAGTGTGGGTAATGTCCAGTCCTTTTATTGAGGTGGTCAGGGCAATAATGTCCCCGGATTGGATTAGGTGCTCCTGTGTCTTTACCTGCTCCTGTGGTAGTATACAGATGGACTGCGATTTAAGAAATTCCTCTGAAGCCTGTATTTTCCTGTAGTTATCCGCATCCTTGAGAAAAGGGTACAGTTCCCGATGTGTACTCATAAAATTAATGGGCTTACTGCTTTCCACACCTCCAATTTGGGAGGTCATATCCTGCAATAGGCCTTTTTGCTCATTGTTGGCGATCCATTCTGAAAAATAATGCAGCCGTGAGGCGTAACCATTGAGTTTTCCGTCTTTATACCGAATGGTTTCAAGGTGGTCGATAAAGCTGTTAAATTCCTTTTGTTTGTTTTGAAGCATGAGGCTAAAAGCCAAAACATTCTCAACAAAAGTAGTACAGTCCAACCCCTGAAAGTTTATGACCAGGGATTCGGTTTCTCCTATCTCCAAAGTTTTGGCCACATAGGGAATTCCAATAAAGGTTTTGCCCACCGCAACCATTGTAGGGCCAATATCTTGAGCATTAATATTGGAAATTGCCATTATTTTGGTGTTAAAGGCTTCCCTGTCCTGTGTTGAGCAAATTAGTTTTTGGGCAGCTCCAGGNAGATTGTAACCAATAAANATTAGAAAGCAGAGTATATGTTTCATCGAATTAATATGAATTTATAGTTTATTTAAAAGTTTATATATTGTTATATTTAAATGAATTATAATTTTTTAATACTTATTGGTATGTGCATTTCGGTATCAGGAGGGCGAGTCCAACTTTAGAGGCATAAAAACCTGGTAACGGACAGATTAAACTTGTTTAATATATACATATAAATAATTATTTGGGGCAACCATTCAAAAATGGCTACTTATTATTAAAGATTCTTTTATTTATCCCAATCACTCTAGTTTGGGTTAGAGGCATATATCATTGTATTAATGCCAAAAAGTATAGTATTAATGCCAAAAAGTATAGTATTAATGCATAAAGCCAGGGTAGGCCGAAGGGTTGTTCACTATCGCACGTGGCCTATCCTTTAAATTATACTCCTCGGTAGTTAACTCCAATACTTCTTCCTCGGTATTAATGTCTGCAATGTTAAAACCTTTATTTATATAATAGGGCTTGGATTCAATTTGGTTTCTTTTTTTGAAAGCTAATAAGTACATCTTTAAATTATTACTGTACTTATCCTTATCTTTTACTTTAAAAAAATAGCCGTGGTAATTGTTGTTGGGATAATACAATTTTTGGTCTTTGATGTATTCAATGTTGTATTGTTCGGGATTTAATTCCAAAGCATTGTAGAGTATGGATTCGGCTATAGCCTGTTGATTTCTGTAGGTGGCAGGAAAATAATTCAATTTGCCAATACGCTGTAATTTCTCGAATAGTGTTAAGCGTGTTTCAGGGTTTTCAGCAAGTGATATTATTAGGCTTTTCGGTATTTTGTTTTCACCATTCAGAGGGTTTTCTTCATTTTTAATCATTAGGGCAATATATGACGTTTGTATTTCGGGGTCTTCCACCTTCGATAGACGTCTGAAGAATGCGGCAACCTCTATTTCTTTAATATACGGATAAAGTAGAATGGCATAATTCTCCAAAATGTCGTAATTGTTGCCAGATGTATTTGGTGACTCCTCTGTCAATTGATCCATGGAGAGGCCCAGCTGCCTCTTTAACTGGATCTTGGCATCATTTAAAATCTGATTCTTGTATTTCTTATAGCTTTTCGGTTTTATCAAGCCACGTGCCTTGAGCTTGGCAAGCATTGAGAAAATGGGCGATTTATATTCCTCTATGGCACTGTAGTCCAGGATTTCCGGAAATAATTTGCGCGCAAGGGGCAGACTATCCAAATAGGGCTGAAATATATTTTGAATCTCCTGTTTGCTGGATACCAAAGGCAAATCGGTTGACATAAGGCGTAAAAGAAGTTCTAAAGAGCTTTCATTTTGTCTTTTGCTAATGGCCTGTAGTATTTTTGTTTGAGCCTTGGAGTTGTTGTAGGATTTGGCATAGTAGGCCTCAAAGAACTTTGTGGCGTCCACATCCTGCATTTGGGCCAATTTTTGGATTAAATGTGCCTGCAAATATTTTTGATTGTCCTTAAAGTTGAATTCGGAAATGTAATACTTAAGGGAATCCTCGTGTTTTTTGTAAAACTGCACAAATGGATAGCCATCAAGGACAATACTATCGTTCTGTCTTATAGCCTTGAAAAAACCGGCTGTTTTATCGCTTAGGATTGAGGAACCTATAAGGGTATCATGGGGAGAGAAGTTTTTGAAGAATTCATGGACAAACTTACTTGGGGGCAGAACAGTATCTATAAGGGCCTTTACTTCGTAAAGTAAACCGCCTTTAACAATGTTTTTGATCATTATTCCCCTAGTGCTACCAGTATCTGCTAGGGTTATGTTCATCTCGTGATATTTGTTGTTGTACTTTGGCCGTTGCTCCCGGATAATCTTAAACGTATTTTGAGCATACAATTTTCTCCTTAACCTCCATACTGAATCAATATTGGGGAACATTAGAAAATCATGGGCCTTATTAACAGTAACAAGCACAGCCTCGTTATTTTTATTTTGATAAACAGATTTCTTGGTGTATGCGCTGTAAGGTTTTGGTTTTTTGTGGCGTTCGTAATAGTTATTACTGTTTTCAACAAATTTGGGAGGATCAACAGGGCTGACTGTTGAAAAAAACAAAGCAGTATCCCGAATTTTTTTAAACACTTCGGTATATTTCTGTTGTCTTACCTTAAAGGAATCGAAAAAATGTTTGGCATCCGTGCTATCCTTGCAAACACTGCCCAAGAGATAATAGTGGTTGTTCCTAATAACAGTCTTTAAATATAACTTTTGTGCTCCGTTGGGGCTAAAGTTGGCGGAAGAAGTCAAACTCTGATTGTCATAAGGCCCATATTCAGGTTTCAACTTAAGGTCTTCAAAAAATCGGGCTTGTATTTGTTTCAGTTCAAAGGTGTCCTCTTCAATGAAATTAAAATCATTTAAAGTAGCTTTTTTAAGAAAGTAGTAGGAGGAGGTTTCGGNATCTACACCTTCAATAAATCTATTACCTTTTCGCTTCCGATTGGTAAAATTGTATATAGGAGGCATTTCGACTTCAAAATCATCGAATTGGGAAAAAAGTACCGTTCGTTTTTTTTCTAACGACTTGAATTGTATACTGTTAAAAATGGTATCGGAATGTTTTACTACATAATCACCGTGTCCGCTCATTTTGAAAATGAGTATTTCCAATGGGGTTATGTAAATGTGATAACGTTGAAAGTCACCATTTTTCAACTGATTTTTAATATCCAATCCGGGATATATCCCGTTTTCTATTTTCCTTTTTTCAAGTATTTTGCCCGGTATGTTCTCGAACAACAGTTTATCCACATCTTCCAAGCTGTAGGTGTAGTCTTTTTTTAAATAGGAGAAAGTGGGGATGCGGTTCACCATAAGATAACTACCGTTAGCCAAATCGGGAGATACGTAGGTAGTATTGGTATATTCTGCTATGGGATAGAGTTTATTGGGTAGGAGAATACTAAAAAGGTCGTCATCCGGAGTTCTTAGGTAATATTCATTGTCCAGGATTTTGGTTTCCAGGGAATCTTTTAGGGCCCGTCCTTTGTTGGAAAATCTGGAAGTAAGTGGTTTCACCTGGTACCCTTTGTTCCTAAGCAGTTGTATTACCCCATTTTTTCCTGGGAGGTGTGCGGCCCCAATACCTGTAAACACTTTTGCTGTTTGCATTAAGGAATCTAATCTCAGTACCATATTTTTATTACGGGCATAGAGCATGTTTTGCAAGTAATACTCCGTATACATGGCCTGGTCAAGCGAATCTATAAGATTTATGTTGCGTTCCCTATAGGCGTCCTGCAAAAGTGACATCACCTCCTGGGTCTGCATTTTTTTCTGAAGCCATTCGTCAGGTTTGGGTTTCATGGCATTCATATTGGCCCTACCAACCAAAGCGCTGGATTCTTCCAGATCTTCCAAGGCCACTATGGGTTTGGAAAACTTTCTGCCCGCCTGATAAATAAACATGTCCAAATAGGTTTCCTCTTCAAAGTTTTGGGAAGTTTCATTGGTGCGGTAGAGAATATTGTTGACTAACCGATCGTCCAGGGAGAGGTAAGAGGACACGGTTTCCTTGGTCGGGTTTTTGATGGCAAAGGGATATAAATAAAAGCCCTTGGTAATAAAGCCGGTTCCATATCCAACTCCGCCACTACGCATTTTTCCATAGTCTTCCAACCAACTATCCGGGTCCGATTCCAAGGCCACAATTTCACTTTTGTCCAAAGCTTCGTAAAAAACGTCGTCCAATCTGAAGGCTATTTTCTGACTTACATGCATGGTACCGTACAAATAGGACGTTTGCTGTAGATTATTGCCGGAGATCTCCCATAAAAGGCTGTTCTCTTCTTGGGCGGAGATGACATAGGATAAGAATAGCAGAAGAAAACCTAAACAAAAGCGCATACCGAATCCAAATTTTTGTTAAAAATGCTTTAAAAATTTATAGGAATAAAGGCTTGGGGCATAATTAACGTTTTATTTGTATTAAGGCATCATTTTTCGTGCCAATCAATTGGGGCCGTGGATTACTTTTTAAAAGAGTTGGGCTGGGCATCATCGCTAAGGTATAATCGTGTATGTGGTAGGCTTTCCGGATAATGCTCTTGTAAAAAACCAATTAGTTTTTCCCGTACCAAAACCCTTAGATCCCATGCAGTGGCCGAGTCCACTGCGCTCACTAAGGCCCTTATCTCAATACTCTGGGCCTTGGCGTCCGTAACTTGCAATACGTTTACATTGCCATCCCACAATTCCGAGGACGACAATATCCTAGTGAGTTCTTCCCTCAGTTTGTCAAAAGGAACACGATAATCCGTATGTATAAAAACAGTACCTAGAATATCCGCCGATGTTTTGGTCCAATTCTGAAAGGGGTTTTCTATAAAATAGGTGGTGGGGACAATAAGCCGCCTTTTGTCCCAAATCTTAATCACTACATAAGTCAGTGTAATTTCTTCAATCCGGCCCCACTCGCCTTCCACCACCACCACATCATCAAATTTAATGGGTTGGGTAATGGCAATCTGGATTCCGGCCAAGATGCTTCCAATTAGTTTCTGTGCAGAGAAACCTATGATAATACCCGCCACACCTGCAGAAGCGAAAAGACTAAGTCCAATCTCCCTTATGCTATCAAAACTCATCAGGGCGGCCCCCAAAGCCAGTACCGCCACCACTACGATAAAAATCCGTTCCAGGATATTGAATTGGGTATATATTTTTCGAGCCTTGAGATTGTCGGATGTCTTTACATCATAATTTTGGATAATCAATTTTTTGGCAACTTTTAAAGCCACCAAAATCAACCAGGTTATAGAAAATATAATCATTAAAGTGCTGGTCTTTCTAATAACAAAGCTATAATCGTTGAGGTACAATAGGGTATGAAGTGATTTTGAACGGACCAAAAGGGAGAGGAATAGTATAAAAAGTGGCATGCTCACTCTTTTCATGGCATCTTTGGGAATGAGATATTTTGGATTACTCCCCAGTTTGCGCAGGGTAAAATACGTGATGATGTAAAGAATAGCCAAAAGGACGAATGTGCCAGTAGCGTAAATGAGCGTCTGGTTGTCTATGTTTTTTAATATGTTTTCCATTTTGGTCTTACTTAAGTTCAATATTGACTTTAACATACTAAAATCTGTTCAATATAAAAACTTCGAGCCAGTATATTATTGGGTGAACTTTCAATAACCCCATAATATTCCTTTTCGAGACAGGAAATTGCCAATTTGTAAACATGTTACGGCTGTTGAAAATAAAATACCTAATGGTATTAAAATAATACTGTTTTACCCATTCCCTATAAATTGATTCAGTCTATGCCGGTATAGTTAAACTATTTATAGGATTTAAATCATAGTTGCTCTGCATGTGTTATTTTTGTTGCACAGGTAAATTGATAATAAAGGAAGAATGAAAGGAGTTTTGTTGGTAAATTTAGGTTCCCCGGATAGTCCCACCCCTAAGGATGTTAAACCTTATTTGGATGAATTTTTAATGGATGAAAGGGTAATTGATGTTCCCAAATGGTTAAGGAATATTATTGTGCGTGGGATAATTTTACAGACTAGACCTAAAAAATCGGCCGAGGCCTACAAAAAGATATGGTGGGAAGAGGGATCTCCTTTAATAGTAATTTCCGAACGTTTTGCACAAAAGGTAAAAGAACAAAGTGAAATTCCCGTGGCCTTGGGGATGCGTTATGGAAGTATGACGATAAAGAACGCTTTGGAGGAACTTACGAAAAAAGGGGTGGACGAGGTGCTGTTGGTTCCACTATACCCTCATTATGCTATGTCTTCCTATGAAACCGTGGTGGTCAAGACCATGGAGGTCAAGGATGCGTTTTTTCCTAAGGTTAAAATAACAACGCTACCCGCGTTCTACAATAACCAGGATTATATTGACGTGCTTTCCGAAAGTATTGCAGCAGGGTTGAAAGGTTTTGAATACGACCACATTTTATTTTCATATCACGGCATTCCCGAAAGACACATAAAAAAATCCGACCCTACAAAATTCCATTGCAAGATTGATGACAACTGCTGTAAGACCAATTCGGTGGCACATCATACCTGCTATCGTCATCAATGTTATGAAATGACCGGAAAAGTAAAGGAGCAACTGGGTCTTTCCGATGATAGGGTAAGCCTTTCCTTTCAATCCCGCTTGCCCAACGATCCCTGGTTAAAGCCCTATACCGACTTTGAGTTTGAACGTTTTGGGAAAGAGGGTATTAAACGTTTGGCAGTAATTACCCCTGCCTTTGTTGCGGATTGTTTGGAAACTTTGGAGGAAATTGCCATGGAAGGAAAACAGCAGTTTCAGGAAGCAGGAGGGGAAGATTACAAGCATATCCCCTGTTTAAACGACAATGAAGCCTGGGTGAATTTAATGGTGAAATGGATAGGGGATTGGCAGGCTAAGGAAACTCTTCCCGTGTAATGGCCAAGGTATCCTCAGAACAGTTGGGTAGTGAGCCTATAGGTAAATTGCTGGTAAAACAGGCAGTTCCCGCTTCAATAGGCATTTTGGTCATGTCACTTAACGTGCTGGTCGATTCTATTTTTGTTGGCAACTGGATCGGTTCCATAGCCATTGCGGCCATCAATGTAGTACTTCCGGTTTCCTTTTTTATAGCGGCCCTAGGTATGGCCATTGGTATTGGGGGATCTAGTATTATTTCGCGTGCCCTGGGTGAAAACAATAAGGAAAAGGCCCTAAAGACCTTTGGAAATCAGATAAGTTTAACACTTCTGGTTACCATAGTTATGGTGATTTTGGGACTCTATTATGTTAATAGCCTAATTCCGGCCTTTGGGGGCAAAGGGGATATTTTTGGTCCGGCCAAAATATATTATACCATTGTTTTGTACGGAGTGCCATTCTTGGCGCTGTGTATGATGGGAAATACGGTCATTAGAGCGGAAGGTAAACCAAGATTTGCCATGAACGCCATGATAATCCCCTCGGTAGGAAATCTTTTGATGGATTATCTTTTTATCTATGTATTTGATTGGGGTATGGAAGGGGCGGCATGGGCAACTACTATAGGCTATTTTCTATGTTTTGCCTATATACTGTACTTTTTTCTTTCCCAGAATTCCGAATTAAAATTGAAATGGTCCCATTTTGGGCTGGATAGACCCATTCTAAGGGAAATAGGCGCTTTGGGTTTCGTAACCTTGTCCAGACAGGCCGTAATAAGTTTAATCTATTTGTTGATGAACAACATTCTCTTTGGTCTGGGAGGAGAGGCCATGATAGCGGTTTACGCCATTATTGGTCGGATGCTAATGTTTGCCCTGTTCCCCGTATTTGGGGTTACACAGGGATTTCTACCTATTGCAGGCTTTAATTACGGAGCAAAAAAATACCAAAGGGTACGGGAGTCGATCAATACGGCCATCCTATACGCTGCCAGCTTGGCATTTGTGGTGTTTGTAGGGCTTATGATTTTTCCGGCAGGGATTGCGGCCCTGTTTTTGAGCAACCAGCCAGGAATGACCGCAGATGAATTGGCTATGAATGCCTATGTATTGGAACATACCCCTTCAGCTATGCGCTGGGTCTTTGCGGCTACACCTATCATCGCAGTTCAATTGATTGGTGCGGCCTATTTTCAGGCCATTGGCAAGGCCGTGCCTGCTCTATTACTGACCTTGAGTAGACAGGGATTCTTTTTTATACCGCTCATTTTAATTTTACCCAATTACTTGGGAGAACTGGGAGTTTGGATTTCCTTCCCCATTGCCGATGTCCTGGCCACCCTGGTTACGGGCTATTTTTTGACGAAAGAAGTGAGGGCGACCTTGATGGAAAAACCATAAGTAACACAAGCTTTAAGAATTCAACATTCTAAAGTCCAAGAAGATGATATTTACACCGAACCCAATAAAGAATCCGGGTTTTTAATAATTCAAAGCTTTAAAAAGGGGTTGGATTTCCTATTGCTATACCCATGGACCAATATTACCGATAGCAGAACAGCACTACACGTCAATGCCGTATAAGCCAGGACTTCCATGCTGTCTTGATGCCTAATATAAATTGCGAACAGTGCCCATACCCCAACAGCAGCAAATTCGCGCATGTTTCTTTTGTAGATGATGACCAGGTTTATCAATGTGGCAACTACCATTAGAACAATGGTCCATGACACTTCTGTAAGAAAACCACCGCTCCAACCTATTTTCGTTAAATAAAGGGCAATATTGGCTATAGTGGCAACGGTAATCCATCCGCTGTAAAGACAAATCGGCCACCAGGAAAAGGCTATTATTCCCTTAGGGGCATCCCATCGTTCCATATTGGTGTTGATAATAATTCTTGTTAGGGAGATTAGGATTCCGGCCATGATAATTACGGTTAAGCCCATGTACCCATATGCAAAGGCAATCACCCACATCCCATTCAATACATTGGCAAAGGCAAACCAATATCCCGTCTGCTCTATGTAAGCAAGTTCTTTCTTATCAAAAAAAACAACTTTAATTTGAAATAGGGCATAGGCCAACAAGCCTAAAAAAATAAGGCCCCAAATGGCAAAGGCATAGCTGGCAGGAGTGAAAAGATTGGTGTACCGCTGACTTAATTCCCCTATAGTGGTATCGTTAATGCGGACAGCCTGCGAAACATAATTTACAGCTATGACCAAAATCACCGAGAGCAGGTTTATAATGGATAATTTCTTGTGCATTTACCCAAATTACGTAACTTTTGCAGGGATTAAAGTCTTATTGCTTAAAAAATTAATCCATTCACATAAACCCTATTCTGATTGTAAGGCATATTGCATTTTTTACCATAACAAATACAGAGGACATTTTTNAGAAAGTGAATAAAATTGGGATATTATTTAGTTGGTATTGACCCCNGTATTAGGGGTGTAAACCAGTAAGGATACCAAAGATTAGTTTTTCAGAAATCCGTCTACTATCTTTACGGAACAATAGACCTTGTATGACCGACTATTACAACTATATTAAATCCTTGCACCTCATTTTTGTAGTTACCTGGTTTGCGGGATTGTTCTATATACCCCGGTTGTTTATCTATCATATTGAAGCCGATCAAAAAACGTCACCGGAGCGGGAAATCCTAACCCACCAACTAAAGTTGATGACCAAGAGGTTGTGGTTTATCATTACATGGCCGTCCGCGGTCTTGGCCACCTTCTTTGCTATATGGCTTTTGGTTTTGTATCCTGCCTGGTTGCAACAGCCGTGGATGCATATAAAACTTGTCTTTGTACTGTTACTGATAGCCTATCATTTNAAAAATCATCAGATTTTTAAACAGTTGCAGCGAGATGAGGTGAAATACACCTCCAAATTTATGCGCATATGGAACGAAGGGGCTACCTTGATTCTATTTGCAGTGGTTTTCTTGGTGATTTTAAAGGGAACCTTCAATTGGATTTTTGGTGTTGTCGGTATTATTGTACTGGGAGTGCTTTTAATGTTGGGTATAAGGCTTTACAAGCGGATCCGCGATAAAGATCCTGAAGCTTAGGCACTACTTGATGCTAAATTGCCATTAATTTTGGCGTGATAATTGTTACCTTTAAAGTCTAAATTAGATTTCAGTTGCTCACAAACTTCTCCTTGCGTTCCCGAATTTTTATCTCCATGATTTTTTGGGTGGTAATCGCATTTATTTTGATTGCATCCGTTACCATATACCAGTACAGCGAACAAAACAGGNACTACCATGCAGATCGTATGGAACGGAAGGAGGAACAGATCAAACAGAGTATTGATCTGGCACTGCAAAAGACAACATACCCGGTTACTACCGAAAATTTAGGCCTTATTTTTAGGGATGAAATTTATGAGATCGCCTTGGTCCAGAATATCAATTTTAATATTTATGATCTACAGGGCCAATTAATTAAAAGTTCTAGGCCCAAATTTGAAGTAGACTCCATTTCCACATGTTTGGAAGCAGAAGTGCTGAACAATCTGGCGTCCTCGCCTAACAAAAGGTACGTGGAACAAAAATCGGCTGCAGGCTATAGTTATCAAGCATCCTACACTTACATCGACGATAAAAGGTTTAAACATGTGGGGATTTTAAACCTGCCCTATTTTGAGGATAATTCCTTTAATGATAAGGAATTGAAGGAGATTTTGTTGAGGTTAACCGGAGCTTACCTTTTGTTGTTACTCCTGGCAATTGCCCTAGCCTATTTTATCTCCAAGTATATTACTAGGTCCTTGCAGACCATTTCGGACCGATTGAATCAGACCGACCTTACCAAAAGGAACGAAAAGATAATTGTAGAGAATCCGAGTGAGGAAATTGGAAAGTTGATTACCTCCTATAACGAAATGATAGACGAGCTGGAAATAAGCGCAGCAAAATTGGCAAAAGGGGAAAGGGAACAGGCATGGCGCGAAATGGCAAAGCAGGTAGCTCATGAAATTAAAAATCCACTGACGCCTATGCGTCTAAGTGTGCAGAATTTTGAACGTAAGTTCGATCCAAATGATCCCGATATTACAAAAAAGGTTTCCGAATATTCAAAAACATTGATTCAGCAGATTGATACTATGAGCAGTATCGCCTCGGCATTTTCCAATTTTGCCAATATGCCGGCCCAGCAGAATGAGACCTTAAATGTAGTGAAGATCGTAAAAATGGCGGTGGATATTTTTGATGAAAACTATATTCATTTTTCCTCCGACCAAGAGGAGATAATTGCCAAATTGGATCGTACACAATTGATTAGGGTAGTTACCAATCTGGTCAAGAATGCCACCCAGGCAATTGTGAATGTAGATGCCCCCAATGTTTTGGTGACCGTTTCCAGAGATGGGAATTTTGTTAAAATGACCGTGGAAGATAACGGTATGGGAATCTCAATGGAGTCTAAAGACAAGGTATTTGAACCTAAGTTTACAACTAAGACCAGCGGTATGGGCCTTGGTCTTGGGATGGTAAAAAATATTGTGGAAACCTATAAGGGAACTATCAACTTTACTTCGGAACCAGGAAGGGGCACTGTGTTTACGGTTCGGTTTCCTATTGCCAATGAAGGTGTAAATATATAAATCCGTATCGGCTGGAAAGTCCATACCGGGTATCTTAATACTTTTTGGATTAAATTAATATTATAACAATGAAATACGAAAATTTACTTATTACCTCAGAAGCGCAGGTGGCCGTCATCACCATAAATAGACCAACTAAATTAAATGCGCTTAACAAGGCAACCATAGAAGAGCTGCATTACGCTTTTAAGAATTTGGAGCAGGATAAAAAAGTAAAGGTCATTATTTTGACGGGGAGTGGTGAAAAAGCGTTTGTGGCCGGGGCCGATATTTCCGAGTTTGCCAATTTTACCGTTAAGGAAGGTGGAAAACTAGCCGCAAAAGGGCAGAAACGATTGTTTGATTTTGTAGAAAACCTATCCACTCCTGTCATAGCCGCAATAAACGGATTTGCCTTGGGGGGTGGTTTGGAATTGGCTATGGCCTGCCATTTTAGGGTAGCCAGCCATAATGCCAGAATGGGTCTTCCCGAAGTTTCCCTGGGAGTGATACCGGGATATGGAGGAACACAGAGGTTACCGCAACTTATAGGGAAGGGAAGGGCCTTGGAAATGATACTATCAGCAGGCATGATCGATGCTGCCAAAGCATTGCAATTCGGCTTGGTCAACTATGTGGTTGAGCAGGAACATCTGATGGATCTCTGTATGAAGTTTGCAGGTAAGATATCGAATAATTCCCCTGTGGCCATTAGTTATGCAATAAAAGCGGTAAATGCTGGTTTTAACAATAGTATAAACGGTTTCGAAGCGGAAATAGAGGCTTTTGGCAGTTGTTTTGGTACTTTGGACTTTAAGGAGGGAACCACTGCTTTTTTGGAAAAAAGAAAGGCCAATTTTCCGGGTGCTTAGAAAGATAATCTAAATGGATTGTTATGGATATTGGAAAAAATCTTGTGTTACCATGTTTGTTTTTTTGTGTTTTTTTCCTTACCCAGGCCCAGCAATTGCCTGTAAAATATAGTTTTGGAGAAAAATATAATGATAGGTATAAATATTCCAACTTGTTGGAAATTTCGGATGACGGAATGGGAGGCTCTATATTGGTGCGTTCCTATTACACGGGTATCATCCTGAAGCCCAAGGGATATTATATTGAACATTACAATAAGGATTTGGAANTGATAGGGGAGTTTAATTACAAANTAAAGGGTCTCGACTTTGTAAATGCCTTTGTAAAGAACGGACAACTTAATATCCTGTTCTTGGATTATAATCTTGGTAAGGGTTCCTATGATTACGTGGTGCATAGAAGTCCATTGGACCACTTTAATTTTAGCCAGGAGACGATTCTTTCCATACCCTCTCAGCAAGTAAACGAACCTATGGACCATAATTATTATAGGAGGAATTTTTCTTCAGGATTCACTACAACCGCTTTTCTAAATGAGGACAAATCGGCTTTCGCCATTAGTACCCACTTTAAAAGGGGGAAGGAGGAAAAGCATTTTGTATATCTCTTTAACAGTAGCTTGAACAAGCTTATGGAATATGATTTTTCTTCGGAAATAGAAGAAAAGAACTATGCCTTTGAAAACATTGTTACTTCCAAGGATTTAAGTCAGTTGTATTTGGTTGGTAAAGCTTATTATAAAAAGAAACGATTTGCGGCCACAGAACGGAAATTTCAATATGAAATGCTCAAGGTAACCAAATATGGGGNGGGAATCCAGACTTTTGATGACCCCGGTAAATTTTCGGAAGCCTTAAAACCTATCATCGTAAATGACAAATTAATTTGTGTTGGTTTTTATGCAGATAGAAAGGACAATAGATATAATGGTTTGGCTTATTTTGAACTTGATAGGAACTCCTTAGTCATCAAGGAAAGGAAATACAATGCGTTTTCACAACAGTTTATGGCCGATAAGTTTGGGAGGGAAGACGATACGGAAATCAAGAATTTAGTCTTTAAGAATATCAGTGTTACCAAGGATAATTCCATTCTTTTTAATGCGGAGGAGTACTTTGTTACTTCCAGTGTGCAGCAGGATCCCACCGGATCCAGAATAAAAATAGAAAGGTTTCATTACAACGATATTGTCAGTGCCAAATTAAATTCGGAAGGCGATATCATTTGGGCAAGAAATATTAATAAGTCGGAGGTGACCCAGGGAGATGGTGCGTACGCGTCTTACAGTTCTTGCACCAGTGGTGATAATACCTATTATCTGATCAGCACGGCTGCAGAAAACCCACAATTGTTAAGTGGTGAAAGATTGGTTTTTAAACAGGGCCTTAGTCGTAACAGAAACGTATTTATGATCCAGTTGGACAAGGAAGGTAAGATACGTTATGAAAAGGTAATAGATGATCACGAAGCACGTCTTCCGTTAATGGTTTCCATGCCGTTGATAGACAAGGAAAACAGTAATATGCTTTATTATGCTAAAAGGGGATCTAAAAAGCAATTGGTAAAAGTAGAAATTAACACTCCATAACGCCCAAAGATCAGGGTTGTCCTCCCGAATAGTAATACACTAAGGTTCTTTCAAGGGCATTGGTTTATTGCCAAAACTGGAGTAACGCTTTCCGCCAGGGGGCAAGGGGCCTCTAACCTGTTGCCAATAGTCTGTTCCGTACTCCTTATCTATGCCCAAGTATAAACTATCCAGCTGTTTTCCGGTAGGTTCAGTGGTACCTAGTTTTCTATAAAAATCCCCAATCTTTTTTGCTATCTGTCCTTCTTGTGATTGTTGGTAAGCGGCCATTTCTGCGACTGACTTTTCAAATTCAGCTTTGGTCATCGGTATTAAAGGTGGTTTAGAGAGGTTTTTTGCTAATTCCGGATCTCTTTCCCGTAAGGAAAGAGTCAGTGAATCCTTGGGGTGTAATATTATGCTGCCCTCCAATAAGTTGTATTTGTCAATTATAGCCTGTGCCTCTTCTATGGTAAAATTGGTGCCATCGTCCACATTCCTTTTTTCTTGGGCATATGAACTATACCATGCGCAAAGAAAAAAATACTATTATAAAGCTGTGTTTGCTAGTTTTCATCTGCGCACAATTTAGGACAACAATATAATTATTTATNTAGGTTTAGGGATTATTGCTTTACATTTCCTGCAGGAATAAATGTCCCNATGAAGTGTATATATCTATTTTTATGTATTTTAATATGGATAAAATCCATAAATTTGGACAAAATCCAAATCATTTGAAACAGAATACATACATTAAAGGTCGTGGCGCCCAACAAAATACGAGCAATAGGTTTTCCCAATTTTCCAATGAATTAAGGGAGGATTTTTTGGAATTCTGTCGTTTGGAAGGGGAAACATCGGACCATAACAGGACGCAATACCTTCCCATCTTTCCAAAGACCATTGTAAACAAAGTAGACAGTCCCGATGTGGGCATGAATTATTCCTTAAACCCTTATCAGGGTTGCGAACATGGATGTATTTATTGTTATGCTAGAAATACCCACGAATATTGGGGCTATAGTGCCGGACTCGATTTTGAACGCAAGATTTTGGTCAAAAAGGATGCCCCTGTCCTATTGGAAGCCAAATTGAAAAGCAAAAGTTGGAAGGCCGCTACTATTGTCCTATCCGGGAATACGGATTGCTATCAACCCGCAGAGCATCAATTTAGAATTACCAGGGCTTGTTTGGAAGTGTTTTTAAAATACCGGCATCCAGTGGGGATAATTACCAAAAATGTACTGCTGCTGAGGGATTTGGACATCTTGACCCAATTGGCGGCGGAGAATTTGATAGCGGTAAATATTTCCGTGACCTCTTTGTCCGAAGAAACACGGCGCATCTTGGAACCTAGAACGGCTACTATTAAAAAACGTCTGGAGACAATACGCCGTTTGTCCGAAAATCATATACCTGTTAATGCTATGTTGGCNCCNATTATACCAGGGATAAATAGTCANGAGATTCTTAATTTGGCCAAAGCGGTATCCGAGGCTGGGGCACTTTCCTTTGGGTTTACCNTGGTAAGACTTAATGGCGCCATAGGCCAAATATTTGAGGATTGGATAAGAAAGACTTTACCGGACAGGGCCAATAAAGTATTGCAGCAGATAGCGGACTGCCATGGTGGCTCCCTAAACGATAGTAGATTTGGTATTCGTAATAAGGGCGAAGGCAAAATTGCACAGCAAATTAAGGATATTGCCCATTTGGCGCGTCAAAAATATTTTAAGGACAAAGTTTTTCCGAAGCTTAATACAAGCCTATACGAAGGCTATAAGGGAGGTCAGTTGAAATTATTTTAGCATATGGGCTTTGATTATCCTGATGAGAACATTGGGTGCAGGGATCTGTGCAGCCCAAAGCCCAATAAACGGATGGTTTAAATAATACTGAAAGGTATTTACTTTAGGCCTCAGGCTTTACCAGCCCATTCCTTATAGAATTGCTCCAGATATTCCAACATGTATTGGTGTCTATTTTCAGCTAGTTTCTTACCAGTTTCCGTATTCATTTTGTCTTTTAAGAGCAGTAATTTTTCATAAAAATGATTTAGAGTAGGGGCCTTTGATTTTTTATACTCCTCCTTGGTCATTTGAAGGTTGGGGGCAATTTCGGGATTATAAAGTTCCCTGTTCTTAAACCCACCGTAATTAAAGGCACGGGCAATTCCTATGGCGCCAATGGCATCTAAACGATCGGCATCCTGTACCACCTGCAATTCCTTGGAAGTAAAAGGTTTTTTAGAATCCAAACTGGATTTATAGGAAATGTTTTCAATAATATTCACCACCTGGTCCACTATCTTTTTATCTACCTCTAAGGACGTTAAAAATTCAAATGCCATTTGTGGCCCAACGGTTTCGTCCCCACCATTAAACTTGGCATCTGCAATATCGTGTAGTAGTGCCCCCAAACTAACAACAAGTACATCTACCTTTTCATCTTTTGCTATAAGCAGCGTATTCTTAAAGACCCTTTGTATATGGAACCAATCATGTCCACCCTCGGCTCCCTGCAGGGTTTCCTTTACAAAAGCAATAGTTTCCTCTATAATCTGTGTGTTGGTCATGCAGATGGCATTATGGCCTGGGTTATGGTTTTTTCAACTTGTTCAATGAGCTTTTCGGAATCTCCGTTATTTTCCATTGGTTTGTGCACCTCGAAAGTAATGTGGTTACAAAGTCCGTACGGGAATTTGCCATATTTCAACATTTTCCAGGAATTGTTGATGCTAATGGGGATTATTATGGCAGAGGGAGCTTTCTTTAATAGCACTTTTAGTCCTGTGGTATGGAATTTTTTGGGTTGTCCGGTCTTACTTCTAGTGCCTTCTGGGAATATGACGGCGGAACGATTATATTTTTCAATATAACTTCCCAATTTTGCAATTTGTGTCAGGGACTGCCTACTGTCCTTTCTGTTTATGAGTACCGATCCACCATGCCTAAGGTTATAGGATACGCTGGGGATTCCTTTGCCCAATTCCATTTTACTTACAAACTTTGGATGATGTTTTCGCATATGCCAAATAACAGGAGGAATATCGTGCATACTTTGATGGTTGAGCACAATAATGGCCGGTCTGTCTGTTGGTATATGGTGCGGATTGTTGAAGGAATAACGAGTACCGAGTACATGGGTACAGCGCAGCAGGCATAGGTTCAACAGGGCTACAGATTTTCTGTGGGCATCATAGCCAAACCAATTGAAGCAGACCCATTGGAGGGGATGGAACAGAAGCAATGTTGACCCAAATAATATGAGATAAAGGGCCGACAAGGGAAATGCCAATACTTTTTGCATGTTACAAAAATAAAAAACCGCTCTTTTAAAGAGCGGTTTCATTCAAGAATATTTACTGAAAATTAATGTGGAAATGCCACATTAACAAAATTCATTGTATGCCTCCATCAAATTTTCTGCAATTACCTCTGCGGGCCTGCCTTCTATATGGTGTCGTTCTATCATATGTACCAATTCCCCATCCTTGAATAATGCCATACTGGGCGAGGAGGGAGGAAAAGGAACCATTGCATTTCTTGCGGCATTTACAGCCTCGGTGTCCACACCGGCAAAAACGGTTACCAAATGGCTTGGTTTCTTTGGATTCTGAAGGCTCATTTTGGCCGCAGGTCTTGCATTGGCCGCGGCACAACCGCAAACCGAATTGACCACTACCAAGGTAGTTCCTTCTTTACTAAGGGCACTTTCAACCGCATCGGCTGTATATAGTTCTTCAAAACCGGCAACTGCCAGGTCTTGTCTCATAGGTTTTACTAATTCTGCAGGATACATAGTATATATTTTTATTCGATTATTGATAAAGTCTTCAAAGATAACCATTTTAGTACATCCTAACTAAATACCTTAACTTTTCATTAAACCTTCTATTGTACCTTAAAATTATATCTTTGCCAAAATTTGAAATAAAGATGATTAAATGGTTCGCCGCAATATTAGGGTATTATGTCTTTAGGTTTCCTGGAGCAATACTGGGATTTATTATTGGTAGCTTTTTCGATAATTTGAAAAGCTCTGGCAGTGGGGGAGGCCGTTCTGTTTTTAGGGATATTACTCAGCAAAATGTATCTCCTGCCGATTTTGAGATCAATTTGCTTTCCCTTTGTTCTATAGTCATTAAGGCGGATGGTTCCGTGAGCCAAACCGAAATGGATTACGTGAGGCGATATTTTGTAAGCACTTATGGCAAGGATAAGGCCAATGCCATTTTCAGGACGTTTAATGAGGTTGTTAAGAAAAGGGAAGTCTCTGCAGAACGTATATGCAACTATCTAAATCAGCGGACTAGATATGAAGTTAGACTTCAATTATTGCATTTTTTATTTGGAATAGCCCAAGCGGATGGGACTTTGCGTCCGGCAGAAATCGATAAAATATCTGAAATAGCAGGATATTTTAGGGTAAGTCGGATCGATTTTGAAAGTATTAAGGCCATGTTCATCAAATCGGCCGATAATGCGTACAAAATATTGGAAATTGAAAAATCAGTGACGGACGAGGAGGTTAAAAAGGCCTATAGGACCATGGCCAAAAAGTATCATCCGGATAGGGTAAATACCGAAAACGAAGCTATTAAGAAAGGGGCAGAGGAAAAGTTCAAGGAAGTGCAGAAAGCCTACGAGATTATTCAACAAGAAAGAGGTCTTTAAGACGCTGATTAATAAATTTAAATTTTATTCTGGACAATGGGGGATTTTTGGTTTTACATTCAAATGGGATTGGAGCATGTTTTGGATTTGGAGGCTTATGACCATATTTTGTTTTTGGCAGCTCTGGCGGTTCCATTTACTTTTATAAACTGGAAAAAAATATTGGTACTTGCCACAATTTTTACAATTGCACATTGCGCTTCCCTTGCCCTTTCGGTCTATGGGATAGCGGTGGTTGATGTTGGGCTGATTGAGTTTCTAATTCCCATTACCATTTTNTTTACGGCNATCCATAATCTAATTCATTCCCATAAAGCGGCAGAACATAGGAACATGCTCCTATATAGCATAGCAACGGGCTTTTTTGGCCTTGTTCATGGTTTCGGGTTTTCCAATTATTTTAAGATGCTAATGGCCGGGGAAGAAGAAAAAATTTCACCTTTATTGGGCTTTGCGGCCGGGATAGAAATTTCGCAAATATTAATTCTACTAGCCGTATTGTGCGCCAATTATATCGTTAGATCCCTATTTGCGGTAAAACAATCGCTTTTTACCCAGGTAATGTCGATTATTATCCTGGTTATTACAATACCAATGTTGTTTGCAACGTTTCCTTGGTAGAGTTTGGCTAAATCTTAACCTTTTGGGATAGTATGGGTTGTGGGTAGCAGCTATCTTAGTAAGGAAAAGTTATTTTATTCCCAATTCGCTAATATTTTCAATAAAAAGTTCCCTTACCTTTGTAGAGGCAAACCATTTGGGTAGTTGCTAAGGGGCCATGGGACATTTAAAAGGGAAATCGGCTCGTTAATAAATGGGAAAATTCAACGGATGAAGGAACGTAAACAGGAAAAGTATGATAAGGCGTACTTGCGAATGGCCAGCGAATGGGGCAAACTTTCGTTTTGCAAGCGCAAGCAGGTAGGGGCAATAATTGTAAAGGATAGGATGATTATTTCAGATGGTTACAATGGAACTCCAACCGGTTTTGAAAATATTTGTGAGGACGAAGAAGGCTATACCAAATGGTATGTTCTTCATGCCGAAGCCAATGCCATATCCAAAGTAGCCTCTTCCACCCAGTCTTGTGAAGGTGCCACCTTGTACATAACGTTGTCCCCTTGTAAGGAATGCAGTAAATTAATACATCAGTCTGGCATAAAACGTGTAGTATATCAGAAAGCGTATAAGGATAACTCCGGACTGCAATTTCTGGAAAAGGCAGGAGTGCAGCTCGTTCACCTCCCTTCCATTGTGAACGTGTAAATGCCAATTTGGATCATGAAAAGAAAAAATTCCTACATATGGCCTACAATAATTGCCTTGGCTTTGGCCACGGGGATATTCGTTGGGGGCAAATTGAACTTTAATGACTCTCCTGAGAAGCTTTTCACTACCAATTCTAAAAAAGACAAACTCAATAGATTAATAGATTATATAGACTACGAATACGTTGATGACATCAATACGGATAGCATTGTAGATGTAACCGTAAATAATATTCTAGAGAAATTGGACCCGCATTCGGTATACATCCCGAAACAGGAGATGGACAAGGTCTCTGAGAATATGAAGGGCGATTTTGTAGGGATTGGTGTTAATTTCTATATGTATAAGGATACTATTTCGGTGATCAGGACTATAGAAGATGGGCCTAGTTACCGCAAAGGTCTACAGCCCGGGGACAAAATTCTTATGGCTGACGGGGATACCCTATTTGGTCAAAATATTGGAAATGATGTTATCGTAAATAAACTAAAAGGGGAAAAAGGATCCCCCGTAAAGTTACAGGTTTATAGAAAGGACGACAATAAAACCTTCAGTGTAAATATTAAAAGGGATGTGGTTCCCATAAAAAGTGTAGAGGCCTATTATATGCTTACCAAGGATATGGGCTATATAAAGGTAAATCGTTTTGCCGAATCAACCTATAAAGAGTTTAAGGCGGCATTGAGGAAATTGGAGGCCCAAGGGGCAAAGAAATTGACTTTGGATCTAAGGGATAACCCTGGAGGATATCTGGGGATTGCCGAACAAATGGCCGATGAATTTCTAGGCGATGGGAAATTGATTTTGTTCACTAAAAACAAAAAGGGTAAGATAGATAAAGTATTTGCAACCAAAAAAGGGGACTTTGAGGACAAACCGGTCTATGTTTTAATAAATGAACGTTCCGCTTCTGCTAGCGAGATCATAGCAGGATCCCTGCAGGATAATGATATAGGCACTATTGTGGGGCGCCGTTCTTTTGGTAAGGGTTTGGTTCAGCGGGAAATGGATTTGGGAGATGGTTCGGCCGTGCGATTGACCGTATCAAGATATTATACCCCTACTGGGCGTTCCATTCAGAAATCCTACAACAAGGGGAATAAGGATTATTATCAGAAATTTACGGATCGCTTTCATAGTGGAGAACTAATTTCTGTAGACAGTATAAAAGTTGCCGATTCCCTAAAGTTTAAGACCCCGAAAGGTAAGGTGGTCTATGGCGGTGGTGGTATTATCCCCGATGTATTTGTACCCATTGGCTCCAATGAATCCGAATTTTTGGAGACTATTGAAAGTTCGGGATATCTGGGCTATTTTGTATTTGAACATCTGGATGCCCACAGGCCCCAGTACCAAGGGTACTCCAAGGAAGAATTTATCAATGGGTTTAGGGTAGATGATATCCTTTTTGAAGAGTTTATAGATTATTTTTTGGATAAGAATATTAAGTTCGACTTTTACGCTTACGAGGATAAAATAAAATTATATATAAAGGCAAGATTGGCAGAACAGTTGTTCGATCCCAACACCTATGCCAAGATAAAAAGTGGTGGGGATGATATGCTACAAAAAGTATTGGAACTGGATAGCCCAAGCATAAGCCAAAAGGAGGCCGATCAAATTGAAGCTACCAATTAGTCCTGCTCAATTTTTTTCTGGATTTTTTTAGAGATACTGTAAATCAGTAAAAGTGCTATGGCACATAAGGAGGCCACTATTCCTATTAGGGCTATTATACTATTTCCCTGAAAAGGGTCCTTAAAATCCACCAAGGTCACGTTATAAGCTATAAGGCCCAATCCCAGTACAATAAGTATTACTATTACAATTTTGTTCATCTGATCACTTACTTTATAGTTTAAAATAGCTGGTTGATATTCGAGGTAAATANCTTAACGGCAATGGCCAAAAGAATAACACCAAATATTTTTCGGATTACATTAAGTCCGTTCTTACCTAANATGTGCTCTATTCGTTTAGAGGATTTCAGGACAAAGTATACAAAAATAACATTTATTATTATGGCTACAATAATATTCTCTACGTAGTATTCCGCACGCAATGAGAGCAAGGTAGTAACCGTTCCGGCACCGGCAATTAGCGGGAAGGCAATAGGCACTATGGAAGCGCTTTCAGGATGATCGTCCCTGTACAAGGTGATGCCCAAAATCATTTCTATGGCCAAAAAGAAGATTATAAAGGACCCGGCCACGGCAAAGGAGTTGACATCGATCCCTATTAGGTTTAAGATTTCTTCCCCTACAAACAAAAAAGCCACCATAATGCAGGCCGAAACAACAGACGCTTTACCAGATTGGATATGTCCCACCTTGTTCCTTAGGGAAATAATGATCGGAATGCTGCCTATTATATCTATTACTGCAAAAAGAACCATACTGGCAGTAACTATCTCCCTAAAATTAAAATTGAATTCCATAATAAAAAATATAATCCCGGATTCTAAAACACTTGATTTTCCTTTCGGGTCTAAAACGCGGTAAATTTACGTTTAATTAAGGGTATTTGGATTTATTTAAATGAAAATATATCCCTTAATCAATTATATTTGTTGCCTAATAAAATGGTATGTTCCAACTGGGAAAAACAATAGTATCGGAGGAAATAATTGAAAACGATTTCGTTTGTAATTTAAATGCCTGTAAGGGGGCCTGTTGTGTTGATGGTGAAGCCGGAGCACCTCTTGATGATAAGGAAACCGAAATTTTGGTGGATATATACAGCAAGGTAAAACCTTTTTTACGGCCCGAGGGCATTGCTGAAATAGAAAAGCAAGGTGCCTTTATACGGGGGGAGGATGGTGAATGGGAAACGCCCTTGGTGAATGGGAGCGAATGTGCATATGTAATTTTTGATGATAAAGGTATAACAAAATGCGGCCTGGAAGAGGCTTATAATAAAGGCGCTACCAAATGGAAAAAGCCCGTTTCCTGTCATTTGTACCCAATAAGGGTGCGTGAGTATTCCGAACTTACCGCAGTGAACTATCATAAATGGGAAATTTGCGATCCTGCATGTTCTTTGGGAAAGGAACTAAAGGTGCCAATTTATAAATTTGTAAAGGAGGCCCTGATTCGGAAGTTTGGAAAAAAATGGTATTCGGAATTGGAGCAAATTGCCTTGGAGCATACTAATGGGTAGGGATGTGTAGGATCACTTTGGTACCCAAGGCCACTTTATTGGAATCATACAAGTCTATAATTTCTACCTGAAAGGAGTTTTCGAAGTCTTTGGAGAAGTTGGCCAACCTTTCCTTGGTTATGTCGATGCCAATGGATTTACGCTTCAAAATCTTACTTTCCTTGATTCTTTCGGAGGCCTCACGCCCAACACCGTTATCCGTGATGCTTATTTGTATGAATTTCTCATTTTCCCGGCTTACGTGCAGATGGATTTTCTTTTCCCCTTCTTTTGANGAAAGCCCGTGCCAAAGAGCATTTTCCAGNAATGGTTGTAGAATCAGCGAAGGTATCTTAACGGTATGCTCATCAATGGGTTCATCTACCCGCACTGTAAAATTTATCTCGTGCGAAAATCTAATGTTTTCAATGTTCATGTATAGGTCAATGGTCTCCAATTCATCGGCCAGGGATATTTCTTTCAATGAGGATGCTTCGAGAATTTTNCGAACCAACTTGGAAAATTTATTAAGGTAGTGTACCGCATTCTTNTTTTCATTATTGATGATGTACAGCTTAATTGAATTTAGGGAATTGAATAAAAAATGAGGATTCATCTGGCTGCGCAGCATACTTTGCTCCAAGGTTAGAATCTGTTTTTCATTTTTCAGCTCTTTCTGCCGATATAGAATGTAAAGAATAAAAGTTAAAAGGGCCATTCCCAATGCCCCGATGATCAGGGTATTTGTTTTCTTGCGAAGCCGTAGGTTGATGAATTCGTTTTCCCGGGCCAAGGCCTCTATTTGATTGGTTTTTTTTTCGGTTTCATATTTTATGATCAAATCATTGATATAACGCCGATTTACCTCACTATTTATTTCTTCGTTAAATTTTTCCGCCGTTTGGTAGTATTCCAAGGCATTTTGGTATTCGCCTTTGTAGGTGTATAGTTTGGATAAGTAATTATAAGCATGGGCAATGTAACTGGGCAAATGATGTTTTTTGGACATTTCCAACCCGTTCACAAGGTATTTTTCCGATTCTGTATATTGTTTTAACTCCATTAGGGCCCAACCCATATTGATGTTTATGGCCGCTATAACAGTCTTGTCCCCTAAGGATTCCGCGGCCAATAGGTTGGGTTCAAGAATTTCCAACGCCTGTGTTAATTTGTTCTGCTTTATGTAGATCTGGGCAATACTATTTTTACAAATAACCCTGCCCTTGTCACTATCAATTTCATTATTGTAATCCAGGGAGGTTCTGTAGTAGTGCAGGGCTTCCTCCAATTCTCCCTTGTATTCCAGGCATTCCCCAATATTTTGATAGTTAATGGCAAGGCCCAACTTATTGCCAAGCTCCTTTTCCAAAGCCATCGACTTCTTAAATTGTGCAATGGCAATATCGTATTGTTTTAGAATGGAATAAAGATTGCCTATACTGTTTAGGGAAACGTTNATACTTCTTTTCAGTCCGTCCGAAGGATTCGCTTCCGACTCNGCCAATTCCAANGCCTCCTGGTTGTAATCCAAGGCTATTTTAATGGCGTCGCTCCTTCTGTAGACTACACCCAACATATTTAGGCTATAGACTCGGAATTCTAGATTGTTGGCATCCAAGGCCGCCTGCAAGGCCTGTTCATGGAGTGCAACGGCCTTTGTATAATCGGAAATATTCCTGTATTTCCTGCCAAGTTGATTTAAGGCATAGGACTGTCCTATGAAATATTTTTTTCGGGCAGATTCCATATCAAAAAAGCGCATATAGGTGGTATCACTTCTTTTAGGTTTTAAAATGGAATCCAATTCCTGATAGGTGACAGGTGCAGCCTTAATGAGGCTATCCGCTATCCTTTTAAATTCTTCTGAAACTTTCTGGGAATGGGCTGTGGAAAATGAAAGGGAGGTAAAAACTAAAAAAAAAAAGTAGCGGCCTATATTTAAGAATGGAAGTCGACAAAACATAGAAAAAAATAAAGAGGGAAAATTCATAATGATAGATTATATTAAATCTAGAAAGTCGGACTTCTTCTGTCTTGACACAGGTATTTTATGGTTTGATTGTAAAATTACGTAACCATCCGTTTTAAGAAATTCCTTTATTTTATTAAGGTTGATGATAAAGGAATTGTGAATTCTAAAAAAAGTATCCTTAGGAAGAATCTGATTTACCTCCTTTAATTTTTTGGTTAGCAAAATTTTCTGACCATCACTTAAAAATAAAGTACTGTAATTGCCATCGGATTCCGCAAAAAGAATTTCATCACTTTCCAAAAANAATAATTTCCCATCTGTATTTATGGTAATCTTCTTTTGAAGAGAATCGGAGTTGAATTTCAGTAATATTTTCTCTAGTTTTTCCGCCGTATAATTTTTGCTGTTGAACTTCTTTATTTTTGCGATNGTGGCATTTAAATCATCAGTATCTATTGGTTTTAGAAGATAATCTATTGCTTCGTTCTTAAGGGCCTTTATCGCATATTGGTTGTAGGCAGTGGTGATGACTACCGGAAACTCCTTGTTCTGCAATTTCTGAATAAATTGAAATCCGTCCATGGTGGGCATTTCTATATCCAGGAACAAACAATCCGGGGGATATTGCTCCAAATATTTTAATGCCTCAAAAGGGTCTGTGAAGGAGGCCACTACTTTAATTTCATCACTAAAGTTGGTCAACTCCCAGGAAAGACTCTGCAAGGCTTTAATTTCGTCGTCTACTAAAACTGCTTCTAACATAGAATAGGAAAGATACTCAAAATTAGAAATATTGTAAGCAATGCTTTTAATATTTTGTGTCAATGGAATTGAATTGAGTATAATTGGCGGTTATTAGGTTAAGATTGGGTAATTTGGGAAAGGGGAGACGGTTTACGGGTTTATGGGCTGGAATAGAAAGGGTATCTTGGATTTATCCGATGTCATTTATACAGGAAATTTTACCATTTACACAATTACAGGTTATATGCTCTTACATTTCATATACATTTGATTCATCCGATATTCGGAAGAAATGGATCTAGTTTAACCTAATAGTGCCAAAATCCAGGTGATGAATAAATGTATAGTTTTTTTTATCGTTTTAGTTTTAGTTCTTGTTGCTGCTGTTTTTACGGACAATAAGAGTGCAATTTCCCAAGAAAACAACTTAGTGGAACATAAGGTAGATACAAATAACAATAAGAATCTTGTTGAAAATAAGACCGTGGCAGACAGGAGATATTGAAAATTTAGTTTTGTAGTTTACATTGGTAATCCATTTGTGGTATTTATAATCGAAGAGTATTCAATGACCATAATTATTAATAAATTAAATTAACTGCCAAAAAAAGTGCGGTCCTGTAGGATTTTTTAAATAGTAACTTGTTATTGTTGCAAAACTATCCGAAGGATGTTGATGTAAATTTGAAAAACGCAATCAACTTGTAGGTATTGGAATTCGCAAAGTCTTTAGGTTTCGGGGGAACTACCTAAACGTGTGGTTCCGATTCTCGTAATTCAGAAACTCATTGCATCTGTTGGATCGCACCGATTTGGTGGTTATTTTTTACTTTTCTAATTGCATTCGGAGCACCTCTCTGGCATAAGCCTTATCATAAAAATAATCCTATAAGTATATTTCAATTAATTTTTCACGGATATAGTTTTAACTTGTCTCTTGCGATGCAGGATGGGATTAAGCGTGGCAAGAAAATAATAAAAGTATTGCCACCGGTAGCACATTTGGTATTTCCATTCACAATTATCTATGTTGCAAGGGCCACGCATAGTGATCTGTAGAAGGGTTATGTAGATAGAAAATGTTGCATATGGGTTATTTCTCAGGATATTATTAACCCATATCGGACTTTTCACCACCGTTTTTATTAGATCGCAACNATTGAAACGGGCCGTGCATATATTAAAGANCTCCGATGCATCGATCAGTGAAATAGCCTATGCCGNANGTTTCAATACTCCTTCCTATTTTTTTGNGTGTTTTAGGGAAACCTACAAGAAACACCCAAAGAGTATCTAGACACTTATGAACAGTANTACAAGGTGGACAATGTTACATCTGTTGCACACATTGTTACATATTGGATATCCCTTTTGGATTATCTTAGATATATTTGGAAAGTAGATGATTGCCCAGCTAACTACAGGAATTGAGGTTTTGGGATGTTGAGCTCTGCGATAGATAGGATTTGCCATAAACAATATAATTTTCATTTGGATTTAACCATGTGGGAAGTATTAAAATACAATATTAACTCAAACTCCACCACTATGACAACTTCAAATATTAAAGCCGTAAGCTTAGTTTTTTTAGCAATGACTGCTATTTCGATATTTATGATCTTGGCCGCATTATCGCTCTAATTTTTTTTATTTAAATTGAAATGGAAAAAAGGCCATTTTTGGATACATGACCCTACCGGCCAATGGTTGGTTTCTACTAATGATGTGGATAAACCAAAGAGTATGTTTTTTATATACTTTTTGGTTTATTTTTTTGGGATAATATTTTCAAGGAAAGCGTTTGTCTTTTTTTCGTTTTGCGTTGTACTACAAAGGTAATGAACATCACTTGCGAGGTAACATTTCAACATTTTGTGTTAAAAACTTTGTGGTTAATAATGCTTATTTAGCTTTAGTTATTGGGGGTATTTTGCAATCTTTGTTAACTCCTATCGAGGGCAATTTTTCGCCTAAGTTTAAGAAACCCTATAAATCAAAAAAAAGATATGTCAGCAGCTATAGAGCCGATTCTGAAAGAAAACCTTAACCGATTTGTTATTTTCCCGATTAAACACCATGATTTGTGGGATTGGTACAAAAAATGTGAGGCCAGTTTTTGGACTGCTGAAGAAATTGACCTTCATACGGATCTTAATGATTGGACCAATAAATTGAATAGTGACGAACGTTATTTCATAAAACATATCTTGGCGTTCTTTGCTGCTTCCGATGGTATTGTGAATGAGAATCTGGCAGAAAATTTTGTTAGTGAGGTTCAATATGCCGAGGCAAAGTTTTTCTATGGTTTTCAGATCATGATGGAAAATATCCATTCCGAAACTTATTCCCTTTTGATAGATACCTACGTTAAGGATGAAAAGGAAAAGGATTTGCTTTTTAATGCCATAGAGAATTTTCCGGCTATAAAGAAAAAGGCGGATTGGGCTTTGAAGTGGATCGAGTCGCCCAGTTTTGCCGAACGTTTGATCGCCTTCGCTGCCGTGGAAGGTATTTTCTTCTCGGGTGCATTTTGCTCTATATTTTGGCTTAAGAAAAGGGGGTTGATGCCTGGTCTTACTTTTTCCAATGAATTGATATCCAGGGATGAGGGGATGCATTGTGATTATGCTGTTCATCTTCACAACAATCATCTTATCAATAAAGTTCCCAAAGCACGTATTACCGAAATTTTGGTGGATGCATTGAATATAGAAAGGGAATTTATTACAGAATCGCTTCCGGCCAGTCTAATAGGAATGAATTCTAAGTTGATGACACAGTACTTGGAGTTTGTAACAGATCGTTTGTTGGTGGAATTGGAATGTGATAAAGTGTACAACTCTACCAACCCTTTCGATTTTATGGACATGATTTCCCTACAGGGTAAAACCAATTTCTTTGAAAAAAGAGTGGCCGAGTATCAAAAGGCAGGGGTCATGAACAAAGATAAAGACGACGATTCCCAGAAAATCAGCTTCGACGCGGATTTTTAAGATTTAGTTTTATAATAAAATCCCCTTTGGGTTATAAGGGGATTTTTATGCGATGAATTTGATATGTTAATGTTTTTAACATATTGGGCCATAACCCAAAATTATGTATCATTTTAAAAAAATTGTAGCAACATGTATGTAGTAAAAAGAGACGGAAGAAAAGAGCTGATGATGTTCGATAAGATCACGGCTAGAGTAAGAAAATTGTGTTATGGACTAAATGACCTTGTAGATCCATTAAAGGTGGCCATGCGGGTTATTGAAGGACTTTATGATGGGGTAACTACTTCGGAGCTGGACAATCTAGCGGCCGAGATTGCAGCTACAATGACTACCTCCCATCCGGATTATGCAAAATTGGCGGCCCGTATTTCTGTTTCCAACCTACATAAGAATACCAAGAAATCCTTTTCGGAAACGATGAAGGATCTTTATGAGTATGTTAATCCCAGAACAGGGAAAAAGGCACCTTTGCTATCCGATGAGGTGTATAAGGTTGTTGCAGAGAATGCAGATAGGTTGGATTCGACCATTATTTATAACCGGGATTTTGGCTACGATTATTTCGGATTTAAGACTTTGGAACGGTCCTATCTTTTGAAACTGAATGGAAAGATAGCCGAAAGGCCACAGCATATGCTCATGAGGGTTTCCATCGGGATTCACTTGAACGATCTGGATTCGGCCCTGGAGACTTATGAGTTGATGTCCAAAAAATATTTCACCCATGCTACTCCTACTTTATTTAATTCAGGGACCCCAAAACCTCAAATGTCTTCCTGTTTCCTCTTGGCAATGAAGGACGATAGTATTGATGGTATTTATGATACCCTAAAACAAACGGCAAAAATTTCACAATCCGCAGGGGGGATAGGTCTTTCTATCCACAATGTAAGGGCTACAGGATCCTATATTGCCGGTACCAACGGGACNTCCAATGGTATTGTACCCATGCTACAGGTCTTTAACGATACTGCAAGGTACGTAGATCAGGGGGGTGGAAAGCGTAAGGGTAGTTTTGCAATTTATGTGGAACCATGGCATGCGGACATATATGATTTCTTGGACTTAAAGAAAAATCACGGAAAGGAAGAGATGAGGGCCAGAGACCTTTTTTATGCTATGTGGATTCCGGATTTATTTATGAAGAGGGTTGAAGCCAATGAAAATTGGACCCTCATGTGTCCCAATGAATGCCCCGGCCTCTTTAACCATCATAGTGAGGAATTTGAGAGATTGTACACCAAGTATGAAGCGGAAAGCAAAGGGCGTAAAACCGTAAAGGCCCGTGAGCTTTGGGAGAAGATTTTGGAATCGCAGATAGAGACCGGAACACCGTATATGCTTTATAAGGATGCTGCCAATAGGAAGAGTAACCAACAGAATTTGGGTACTATCCGTTCGTCCAATCTTTGTACGGAAATTTTGGAGTATACCTCCCCGGACGAAGTGGCGGTCTGTAATTTGGCTTCCATTGCACTCCCCATGTTTATTAAGAATGGAGAGTTTGATCATAAAGAGTTGTTTAGGGTTACAAAACGTGTAACCAAAAATCTAAATAGGGTAATAGATAGAAATTATTACCCCATCAAGGAGGCCGAAAATTCCAATATGCGGCATAGGCCAATTGGTTTGGGCGTTCAAGGTTTGGCAGATGCCTTTATAATGTTGAGATTGCCATTTACCAGTGATGCGGCCAAGGAACTGAACCAAGAGATTTTTGAGACGCTTTATTTTGCCGCAGTTACCGCTTCCATGGAAATGGCAAAAGAGGAAGGTGCTTATTCTACCTATGAAGGTTCCCCAATATCCAAAGGGGAATTCCAGCACAATTTGTGGGGAGTTAAGGATGAGGAGTTGTCCGGTAGATGGGATTGGGGAAAATTACGCAAAGAAGTAAAAAAGAATGGCGTTCGTAACTCCTTGTTGGTAGCTCCAATGCCTACAGCTTCCACATCGCAAATACTAGGTAACAATGAATGTTTTGAACCTTATACATCCAATATCTACACCCGTAGGGTGCTGTCCGGCGAGTTTATTGTAGTGAATAAGCACTTGTTGGAAGATTTGGTTGGTCTTGGACTTTGGAACGAAAATATGAAGCAGGAATTGATGCGTGCCAATGGATCCGTACAGCATATTGATAATATTCCCGCGGATATTAAGGAGTTGTACAAAACGGTTTGGGAATTAAGTATGAAGGATATTATTGATATGTCCAGACAACGCGGTTATTTCATAGATCAGAGCCAGTCCCTAAACCTGTTCATGGAAAACGCAAACTATTCAAAATTGACATCAATGCATTTCTATGCCTGGAAGAGCGGACTTAAAACTGGAATGTACTATTTAAGGACCAAGGCAGCTGCAGATGCCATTAAATTCACTTTGGATAATTCAAAGAAACAGGAAGTGCCAGTGGTTGAGGCGCCAATGGAGGCNACAATAGTAGCCCCTGCCGTAGCAAAGACTATAAAGGTCGAGGCCACTTCTGCCAACACCCAGGAGGTGGATGTTCAACCTATGACGGCCGCTGAGATGAAGGAATTGATCGCTAAGGCAAAGGAGGGCCAAGCAGATGACGATTGTTTAATGTGTGGCTCCTAAATGGCTTATTTGGCATATTGGAGAAACAAAAAAATCCCCGGAGATCTCTTCGGGGATTTTTTTGTCCTTGGCAAATGGGAATTATTCAAAATAACCCTTCCCTATTGCAATAAGGAGGGTATTCCTATCTATTGGATATATAGGGCTTTAGTACAAATGCGCATAGGTACGCTATGCAGTATATAACCAGAATTGTAATGTAATTGTCCACTTTACCTGTATTAATGAGTATATAGTTATATACGGTAAGAATTAAAAAATAGATTATAATTAACTCAAAAACAATAATATAACTTAGTTTACCCTTCTCATTTTTTAAAATGATGGTGATATATTATTCTGCCTAGGACAAATTATATCAAGTACATTGTTATGGTGTAAAAATAAAGTTCCATCCTGATCCTTTGACGTGGAAACAAGATGGAAACTTTCTGAATACTAAGTTAAATTGATGGCCCAGGAACCTTGAAAGGTAGTTTGGACTACAAAAAATTATCTTCCGATTTGTAGGCATTTATAACCGCCAGTTCTCCTTCCTTGTCCGGTCTGGAATTGCCGTGTTCCATTCCCAGAACTCCTTTAAATCCCTTGCTATGGATGTATTTAAATACGTTTTTATAATTAATTTCTCCTGTAGTTGGCTCTTTTCTACCTGGATTATCCCCTATTTGGATATAGTCGATCTCATCCCAGGTAAGTTCCATATTGTGGATTAGATGTCCTTCTGTTTTCTGCATATGGTAAATGTCGAACAATATTTTGCAGGAAGGACTGTCCACTCCTTTACAGATCATATAGGTCTGATCGGAATTTTGTAAATACAGATCCGGAGAGTCCGATAATGGTTCAAGGACCATTACCAAGCCATGGGGTTCCAAAATTTCAGCCCCCCTTTTTAATGCTTCAATAACATTGCCATCTTGAATACCGATCGGCAGTTTCCTTTCAAATCCACCTGGTACAACGGTCATCCACTTGGCGTTGACGCGTTTGGCAACCTCAACGGCTCTTCTGCATCCATCCAAAAAGATATCGATGTATTCCTGTTTGCCGGCAGCCAAGGTGTTGGCCATATTGCCACCCTTGTCTATCACAAAAACCCCCATGGTCATATTGCGTTTGGCCAAGGTTTCACCGATTTTCGTTTGGGTTGCTACATCCCTGCCCATCATACCATTATCTTCAAACGCCGTAAACCCTTGATCGGCCATAAAGTTTATCTGGTCAATAAGGTCGTCGCCAGCAAGGTTCTTGAACATTCCAAAATGGGGAGCGTATTTTAGGTTGAACGTATGTTTCAAATCCAAACCAGTGTTGGTTCCATAGGCTAAAGAACCTCCTAGGGTAACCGCACTGCCGGTTAGGGCTGTTTTTTGTATAAAATCTCTTCTTTTCATTTTTTTTGGATATAGTTGGAATATTTTGATAAAATAATGCTAAAAGAACTGCAAGGTATTGGCTATCCCAGTCCTTTTAGCTTTTTTGAAAATTGTCTTGATTATTTATAACGACCAAACTTTTCCCCCGCTCAGTTCCTGAAGGTCTCCACAGGCTATAAATTCACCAGGTACCGGTAAATAGGGCAATACATTTTCTCCTACAAACTCAGACGACTTGTAGCCCCAGATAACCAACCCCCTTAAATTATTGGCAAAGGCAAATCTAGACACATCATCATCCAAGGTGGCTGTTTGGCCATTCTTAACAGCTTCTGTATAAGAACTTATAGCCTTAAAGTTTTTGGCTTGATCGGCTTTGGAAATTTTGAGGGCACTGGCCAAGACCGGTTCCAAATCTTCGGGGGTCAGGTCTGCAATTTCCATCTTGCCGGAATTTTGCAGGGCCTTCTCCATGAATTTTCCCATAGTCATTTTTAAAAGATCCTGTTGCTCCTTTTCCATTACCTGATCGGCAAAGCGATCTATAAAGATATGGACCTGCACTTCGGAAGCTGAAGGCGTATCGGTCTTAGGCATTATTATATCTACCAAATGGGTCAGAACAGCTCCTTCGGCGGAGGTTAAAAAATCCGGAGTCCATACATTGGCAGTATCTTTTTTACAACCTTGTACGATGCTGATCAAGGTTGGGGTGGCTACCGTATATCCTAATGCCAGCCCCATATTTTTTAGTGCTTTTCTTCTATCCATTATATATTTCCTTTTTTAAGTTCTTTTACCGCATGGTCGGCTGCCCTGGCGGTGAAGGCCATATAGGTCAATGATGGGTTAACACAACTGGCCGAGGTCATAAATGCCCCATCGGTAACATATACATTGGGTACATCGTGTAATTGGTTGTTACCGTTTAGTACGGAGGTTTTTCTGTTACGTCCCATTCTGGCAGTACCCATTTCGTGAATGCCCAGACCCAAACCGGTTGGTCCATCATGTCCATTTACATCCCGTAATCCAGCTTTTTCCAACATTTCCACTGCAGATTCCTGCATATCCTTACGCATGTTGAATTCGTTTTCCTGTAAATCGGCATCAAAGGTTATCGTGGGGAGTCCCCAGCTATCCAGTTTGTCATAATCCAAGGTCATCCTGTTATCTTCATAAGGGAGTACTTCGCCAAAACCGCCAATTCCCATTCTCCATCCACCCGGTTTAAGCATGTTTTCCTTAAATTCTTTTCCGTAAGAGAGTTCTGCAACCGTTTCTTCCCAATTACCTCTGCTGGCTCCACCTTGATAACCGAAACCACGCTTGTAATCTTTTCTATCGGAAGCACCCCCAAGGTTCCTAAATCTAGGAATATAGATCCCATTGGGTCTTCGGCCTTTGTAATATTTGTCCTCAAAGCCATCAAATTTACCGGAAGCACCTACTCCTAGATGATGGTCCATAATGTTACGTCCCAATTGATCCGAGTCGTTGCCCAAACCATTTGGAAAACGATCGGATTTGGATTGCATTAAAATAGAGGTAGACGCTATGGCCGAGGCACACAAGAAAATTACCTTTGCCTTAAATTCAAAAGTTTCCTTGGTCAACCTGTCTATGACCTTTACTCCTGTAGCCTTCTTGGTATCGGGGTCATATATTACTTCGTGAACAATGGAGTCCGTCCGCAACGTCATATTTCCCGTTGCCTCTGCGGCCGGTAGGGTAGATGACAAACTACTGAAATAGCCTCCAAAAGGACAGCCTCTGATACATCTATTTCTATATTGACATTTGGTACGGCCGTCAAAATTTTTGGTACCGGTAATATGGGCAACCCGACCTATGGTTACGGCACGGTCGTCAAAACCTTCGGTTACTTGGTTCTTAAAATGTTCTTCCACACAATTCATTTCCATGGCCGGTAGAAAATCGCTATCGGGCAATTGAGGTAGGTTAAGTGCTTCCCCGCTAACGCCGATAAAGTTTTCCACTTTTGAATACCACGGTGCAATGTCCTTATAGCGCACTGGCCAATCGACGGCTATACCTTCCCTTTGATTGGCGGTAAAATCGATGTCGCTCCAGCGGTAACTTTGGCGTCCCCATTGTAAGGAGCGCCCCCCTAGGTGGTAACCTCTCATCCAATCAAATCGCCTTATTTCATTATAAGGGTGTTCCAAATCATTTACAAACCACATTTTACTGGCGGCATTGGTGGTATATCCAGTTCTATTCTGTTTGGGCTGTTTTTTAATATCTTCCTTGGTTGGTTCGCCGGCATTCGGAAAATCCCAGGGATCCAAATTGGCCGTCTCATAATCTTCGATATGCTTCACCATCCTTCCGCGCTCCAACACTANGGTTTTGAGTCCTTTTTCACATAGTTCTTTAGCGGCCCATCCTCCGCTAATACCCGTNCCCACGACAATTGCATCATACGAATCCTGCACTTCATTGTTATTGAATTTGCTCATTTATGAAATTGTTTATTTAATAAATTTATTAAATATAAAATTAATTTTTTACATTTAAACCCTATATATATTAATACTATGGCACTATAACGTTATAGTAATTATTAATTCTCGGATATAATCTCAAAACTTAAAAATGAAGCAAAAAAGTTTAAATTCAAAAGGTGTCAAGGTGGTTTTGGTTGCCTTGTTAATGGGTGCATTGTCCTGTAAGGAAGCCCCCAAGGAGCAGCCCAAAGATGTAGGAACCCCGGAAGTGTCCATGAAGGCTACGGAACCTTTTTTTAAATTGTCGCTCGCGCAATGGTCAATGCATAAAATGGTGCGTGAAGATGGTGTGGATCCATATACATTTGCTGAAAAGGCCAAGAATTGGGGTTTTACTGGATTGGAGTATGTAAGTGCCCTTTATTATAAGGAATTGGAGGCTGCCAATTTTTCCAAGGAAGCCATGGCTTCTTTCGTGGAAAAATGCAATGCCGAAAGCAAAAAACATGGAATGCAAAACGTGTTGATAATGATCGATGGTCAAGGAGATCTTGCCACACCGGATGCACAAAAAAGAAAGAAGGCTGTTGAAAATCATTACAAGTGGGTAGATGCTGCTGCAGACATGGGCTGCCATGCTATTAGGGTCAACCTTTCCGGAAGCAAGGTTCCCGATGAATGGGTTGCCAGTTCTGTGGATGGTCTAACCCAGTTGGCTACCTATGCCAAGGATAAAAATATTGAGGTTTTGGTGGAGAATCATGGTGGTCTATCGTCCAATGCCGTTATGTTGGCTGAGGTTATGACCAAGGTAAATATGGATAATTGTGGCACCCTACCCGATTTTGGTAACTTTTGCATTGAGAGGTCCAAGGATGGTTGCGCCCAGGAATATGACATTTACAAAGGTATTAGTGAGTTAATGCCACACGCCTTGGCAGTAAGTGCCAAATCTTACAATTTTGATGCCGAGGGCAATGAAACCAAATTGGACTACCCTAGAATACTTAAAATCGTCAAGGATGCCGGTTATACCGGTTTTATAGGCGTGGAGTATGAAGGTAGCGTGCTCAGTGAGGAGCAGGGNATAATCGCCACCAGGGATNTATTGATNAAAGCTGGTAAGGAACTTAATTAGCATTATTTTTATGAAGGCTTTTTTCAATCAACTGTTCGATTATAACTTTTATTGCAATAAGAAATTGATTGAAGAGTGCCAAAGACTGGAAAACGTTCCAGAAAGGACAACGGAACTGTTCAGTCATATATTAAATGCACACCATATATGGAACGCCAGAATTCTTGGTAAAAAAGTGGAGTATGGTGTATTTCAGTTACAATCGTTAAAAGATTGGGGCGACCTGCATTATGAAAATCAAAGAAGCTCTTTTGAAATAATCACCAATGTGGATAGTTTTGAAAAGCGCTTGGATTATGAGAATTCGCAGGGTAGATTGTTTACCAATACCATACAGGATATGTTATTTCATATCATAAACCATTCCACCCATCACAGGGCACAAATTTCCATTGATTTTAGAAACAACTCCATTGAACCCTTGGTCTTGGATTACGCAACTTATAAACGCTAAATATACCTACAATAACGTGAATGTAAAGACCAAAGTTCAGTTGTCCTTAATGATGTTCCTCGAATTTTTTATTTGGGGAGGTTGGTTTGTAACACTTGGCACTTTTTTGGGGCAGAATCTCAAGGCCACGGGTGCAGAATCGGCAATGGCATATTCCACCCAATCCTGGGGGGCCATAATTGCACCTTTTATCATTGGCTTAATAGCGGATAGATATTTCAATGCAGAGCGCATTTTAGGGGTTTTGCACCTTCTTGGCGCGATAATGATGTATCAAATGTATATGGCGGTCGATTTTGCTGGTTTCTATCCATATGTACTTGGATACATGATTTTATATATGCCAACTTTGGCCTTGGTGAATTCAATTTCCTTTAGTCAGATGAAGAATCCTGCCAAGGAGTTTTCTTTTGTGAGGGTTTTTGGTACCGTAGGTTGGATAGTGGCCGGACTCATAATTAGTTTTGTGTTCCTATGGGATTCGGAAACTTCTAGGGAACAAGGTCTTTTGAAAAATACATTTTTAATGGTGGCCATTGCATCAGCGGCCTTAGGGATTTTTAGCTTTACCCTGCCCAAAACGCCACCAAAGGTAAAAACCGGTGAAAAGGTATCCATTTCGGGTATTTTGGGGCTGGATGCCCTAAAACTCCTAAAGGATAGGAACTTTTTTATTTTCTTTCTTTCATCTATTTTAATCTGTATTCCATTGGCCTTTTATTACCAAAATGCCAACCCGTTTTTGTCGGAGATCGGAATGGAAAATCCCACCGGTAAAATGACCATTGGCCAGGGTTCGGAAGTTTTATTTATGTTGTTATTGCCATATTTTTTCAAGAAATTTGGATTTAAAAATACTTTGATTGCCGGAATGTTGGCATGGACCATTAGGTATCTGTTATTTGCATACGGTAATGCTGGAGATTTGGCATTTATGTTAATTTTGGGGATAGCCCTTCATGGAATTTGTTATGATTTTTTCTTTGTTTCAGGACAAATTTATACGGATTCCAAGGCAGGTGACAAATTTAAGAGTGCGGCCCAGGGATTGATAACCTTGGCTACCTATGGGGTTGGAATGTTGATTGGTTTTTGGGTGGCAGGAACTATAACGGATAGTTATGTAATTGGTGAAGGGATACACAGTTGGACCAATATTTGGACATTTCCTGCTGTTTTTGCCTTAGGGGCAATGTTGTTGTTCGCAATATTTTTTAAGAACGTAGAAGTTGAGTATAAAGAGTAACTTAGGAATAAATACATTATGAGCAAGAAAATTAGATTAGGAATTTTGGGGGGTGGAGGAGACTCCCTTATTGGAGTGCTGCATCGGGTGGCATCACAGATCAATGATAATTACGAGATTGTTGGAGCNGTTTTNAACCCTGTTTTTGAGGAAAATGTTGCTTTTGCCAAGGAAATAGATGTGCCTACCAATAGAATCTATAAGGATTTTGANACCTTGGTGGAAGAGGAATTNAAACTTCCAGAGACAGAGCGTATACAGGTTTGTTCGGTGCTGACCCCTAACTTTTTGCATTTTCCTATGGCTAAAAAGTTATTGGAAAATGGGTTTCACGTAATTTGTGAAAAGCCCATGACCACCACTTACGAGGAAGCCAAAATTTTACAGGCTACCTTGGAAAAGGCCAAGACGGTTTTTGCGGTTACCCATACCTATACGGGATATCCTATGGTTAGACAAATGCGGGAAATGATAAAGTCCGGCGCCATAGGGAAGATACATAAGGTGGACGCACAGTATTATCAAGGGTGGATCAACTCCATTATCCATGACAAGGACAAACGTTCAACGGTTTGGAGATTGGACCCTAAGAAGGCCGGGATCAGTTCCTGTATGGGAGATATAGGGGTGCATGCCTTTAATATGATTGAATATACCACGGGATTGACCATCAAATCCATTTTGGCAGATTTCAATTATTTATATGAAGATAACCAAATGGATGTGGACGGTACGGTATTGATCCGTATGGACAAACATGTGAAAGGGGTTATACGCTCCAGCCAGGTTGCTACCGGGGAGGAGAACCGACTTTCCATTGCTATTTATGGTGAGAAAGGTGGACTGAGATGGGAGCAGGAAAATCCCAATTACCTTTATGTGCTGAGCGACGATAAACCGCTTCAGGTTTATAAGCCTGGTCATGCCTATAATTCCAAGTTGTCCTTGGATGGAACAAAATTACCTGCAGGGCATCCCGAAGGTATCTTTGATTCCATGGCCAATATTTATTTGGGTGTTGCAAGGGCTATTCGAGGGCAAAAATATAACGATGGAGAATTCCCAACCATGATGGATGGTGTTCGCGGGCTCGATTTTATAGAGAGCACTGTGGAATCCAACAAAAAGGGCAACGTTTGGATCAATTTAAAATAATACNCGATTGGGTATAAAAAAAAGGGTCGCATTTGCGGCCCTTTTTAATGTAAAGGATTCTCATCCGTATATTTTTTCAAACTCTACACAGACCACGATCATACTTTCTCGAGGAACACGTTCAAAAGGGGCCAATTCACGTGAGAAATAATCCCAATGGAACTTTTTCCAATGTTCCAGACTTTTATCGCCCAAGCAGTCCAATTGTACATACTCTTTGCTAATACTAAAGAACGGCTTTAGTTTTACAGCTGTTGTCCTAATGATACATTTTGCTTTGCCGCTCCAATCCGTAAGGATTATAAAGGCACCTATTTTGGGAAGTGGCTCTTTTCTGTATTGCAGGCCCAAAAGGGAAAAGGTGGTCGCTTTCTTAAGGTTTTTGATGACCAGTTCCACCCCGTGGTCTGCATCTTGTTCATTGTCGCTAAAGTGTAACACTTTAGGGGCTTCTTCAAAAGCAAATTCCAAGTGGGCATCCAAAAAATCACCCCACATATTTCTAGCCGAAGCATTGTCCATTTTAATTAGGTCTAAGGTTTAACAGTAACGATTTAAAACATTAATTATTTCTCGAAGGATATTATGAAAATGTACCCTCTTTCAATTGTTTGGCAGCATGATTTGCAGCCCTGGCGGTAAATGCCATATAGGTCAATGAGGGATTTACACAATTTGAAGAGGTCATAAAAGCACCATCGGTGACGTAAACATTGGGAACGAGATGTACTTGATTGTTTTTGTTCAGGATTGAAGTTTTGGGGTCGTGCCCCATACGGGCACCGCCCATTTCATGGATTCCCAATCCTGGCCCGGAAGCTTCCTCATAGGCGTTTACATCTTTAAATCCTGCCGCTTCAAACATTTCCACAATAACTTTTATGATATCCTTGCGCATATTCAATTCGTTCTCCTTAAACTCAACATCAAAGGCCAGTTGTGGAAGCCCCCATTTATCTTTTTCAGTAGGGCTTAAGGTAACCCTGTTGTCATCATAGGGAAGGAATTCACCAAAACCGGTGACACCTATGGTCCAATGCCCTGGCTTTAGTATGGTTTCCTTGAGTTCTTTTCCAAATCCCAATTCCCCAATGGCTTCCGACCAATCACCTCTACTGGCCGTNCCTTGAAACCCGAAGCCACGAATATACCCATCACGTTTGGTCCTTTCGTCCAAATTTACAAATCGGGGAATATAAAAACCATTGGCACGGCGACCCTTATAATATTTGTCCAAATATCCATCTACATTAGCGGTTGCCCCTAATTTATAGTGATGGTCCATAATTCCTCTTCCCAAGGCATCCGAGTCATTTCCAAGACCGTTTGGGAAGCGTTCACTTTTAGATTGCAATAAAATACCCACAGAGGCCATGGATGACGCACAAAGAAAAATAATACGGGCTTTGAACTCCATTTTTTCGTTGGTCTCCGCATCTATCACCTTTACGCCGGTCGCTCTTTTTGTTTTATCGTCATAGACAACTTCGTAAACAATGGAATTGGGTCTGAGCGTCATATTGCCCGTTCTTTCGGCGGCCGGCAAAGTGGATGAATTGCTGCTAAAATAGCCTCCGAAAGGGCAGCCGCGCCAGCATCTATCTCGATTTTGACATACTCCACGACCTTCAAAATCTGCATTTGGATCTGTAATATGTGCCGTACGGCCAATGGTCACCAAACGGCCGTCATCAAATGTTTCCTCGATAGATTTTTGAAAGTCTTCCTCTACACAATTTAATTTCATGGCGGGTTGAAATTTGCCATCGGGCAATTGCTTTAGCCCCAGGGGCTCACCACTTACCCCTATATATTCCTCAACCTTGTCATACCAGGGCGCAATGTCCCTATATCTAACAGGCCAATCAATACCAATACCCTCCTTTTTGTTGGCTTCAAAATCAATATCACTCCATCGGTAACTCTGTCTGCCCCATGTTAAGGAACGTCCGCCCACCTGATATCCTCTAATCCAATCAAACCGTTTGGTTTCAACGTAAGGATGCTCCAGGTCGTTTACAAAGAAATGCTTATTGCTTTCCACCGGTGCCCAATTCAACCTACTTTGTATGTGATATTTCTCCCTATCCGTTTTGGATAATTCACCTTTTAACTGATAATCCCAGGGATCGTCGTTCATTGTGGGATAATCTTCGATATGCTTTACCATTCGACCTCTTTCCAGCACCAAAGTCCTTAACCCATTCTCACAAAGTTCTTTAGCTGCCCAGCCCCCACTAATTCCAGTACCTACAACAATGGCATCAAATATTTCACCTTGATTCATTCTAAATTTCTTGTTTTAATTCTGATGCTTTTCCTATATTTATGACTTCGCATTTGTAGGTATATGCTACAAACTTTAAATATAGGATTTTTATCCTAAATGTTAACAGAGGTTATTTTCAATTATACTTAATAAAAAATCAAAATGAAGACAATTAAAGGGCCGGCAGTATTTTTAGCGCAATTTGTTGATGAAAAAGCACCATTCAATTCCTTGGATGGCTTGTGTAAATGGGCATCCGATTTAGGCTATAAGGGAATACAAATACCTACATGGGTAGATTTTCTAATCGATTTGGATAAGGCTGCCGAGAGTCAGACTTACTGTGATGAACTAAAGGGAAAGATAAATTCCTATGGATTGGAAATTACAGAGTTGTCCACCCATTTGCAAGGACAATTGGTAGCAGTGAATCCTGCCTACGATTTGATGTTCGACAACTTTGCGCCGGACCAGGTGAAGAATAATCCAAAGGCACGAACCGAATGGGCCATTGATGTTGTTAAAAAAGGGGCCACAGCGAGTCGTAGGCTTGGACTAAATGCACATGCCACCTTCTCTGGCTCCCTACTTTGGCATACCGCCCATCCTTGGCCTCAAAGACCTGCAGGATTGGTAGAAATGGGCTTTGAAGAACTGGCCAAAAGATGGTTGCCCATTCTGGATCACTTTGACAAGGAAGGTGTGGACGTATGTTACGAAATTCATCCAGGTGAAGATCTACATGATGGGGATACTTTTGAACGTTTTTTGGCGGCCACCGGGAACCATAAACGTGTTAATATTTTGTACGATCCTAGCCATTTTGTACTTCAGCAGTTAGATTACATTGCCTATATAGACCATTATCACGAATTCATAAAATCATTTCACGTTAAGGACTCCGAATTTAATCCAACTGGAAAAAAAGGTGCCTTTGGGGGCTTTAATGATTGGGGCGACAGGGCAGGAAGATATCGTTCATTAGGGGATGGGCAAATAGATTTCAAATCCATTTTCTCTAAATTAACCCAGTACGGATGCGATGTGTGGGCCGTGATGGAATGGGAGTGTTGTATAAAGAGCCCGGAGCAGGGAGCTAGGGAAGGCGCCAAGTTTATCCAAGAGCATATTATTGAAGCCACTGAAAAGACCTTTGATGATTTCGCCGGGGCGGCCATAGATAAATCAGTATTGAAGAAAATATTAGGACTTTAAAATAAATATAAGGGAAATGAAAAAATTAATATTTAGCAGCTTGATCGCCGTTATGGTNATGGGATGTAAGGAAAAATCGGACAAAAAGACCGTAGATTCGGATGCTGTGACCAATTCGGAGCAAGAAACNCCAGCTACCAATGTCATGGAAAACGAATGGCAAGTACTTTTTGATGGGACAAATTTCGATGCCTGGAAAAGGTACTTGGAGGATGGTGTAGGGGATGCCTGGAAAATAGAGGATGGTGCCATGGTATACTATCCGCCAAAAGAGCGCAAAAAGGGGGANAAATACAATTTAGTGACCAAGGAAGACTTTACCAACTTTGTACTATCCGTAGATTGGAAAATTTCGGAAGGTGGTAATAGTGGTATTTTTTGGGGAGTCAAGGAGGTGGAAAGTCTTCCAGAGGCCTACCATTCCGGACCGGAAATCCAAGTTTTGGACAACCAAAAACACCCTGACGCNAAAAATGGGCCTGTAAGACAGGCTGGAGCTTTGTACGATATGGTTGGTCCTAGTGAGGATGTTACCAAACCTGTAGGGGAATGGAATACCTGTGTTATCACAGTAAATCATAAAACCAATAAGGGGAATGTGGTGTTGAATGGTACGGAAGTGGCTTCTTTCCCTGTACACGGAGAGGAATGGGAGGCTATGATCTCCAAATCCAAATTTAAGGGTTCCGAACATTTTGGGAAGTATAGAACTGGAAAAATAGGTTTACAGGATCACGGGGATATAGTGTCCTATAGAAATATTAAAATTAAATCATTGGACTAAATCTATATTGGAATGCTTATGGGAATAAGATTAATTTTTATCCCTTTTTTATCGATTTTGGTTTTGGCCTGTAAGGATAAAGTTTCGGTGGATGCCTTGGAGTCAAGGGGAACAGAAACCGGGGGGGAAGAGATTGTGGTTCATTCGGAATATGCAGGTATAGAACCCACTACTCCTGAGGAGACCGAATTGTATAAACCAGTACCAGCTGTAGTTAATCCCTATGACCCCATAAAAAAAGTTCCCAGTGATGCCATTGTACTTTTTGGCGGGGACAATTTGGATAATTGGATCAGCTCAAGGGATAGTACCGCGGCCAAATGGATAGTGAACAATGATGGCAGTATGACTGTTAATAATAAAACAGGGGATATACAGACGGTACAAAACTTTGGAAGTATACAATTGCACCTGGAATGGAAATCTCCTGCGGAAATACAGGGTAAAGGTCAAAGTAGGGGCAATAGCGGTGTCTTTTTAAATGGGCTGTATGAGGTACAGGTCTTGGACAACAATGATAATGACACCTATGTTAATGGACAGGTGGGCTCTATTTACAAGCAGCACGTGCCCCTCGCCATGGCNTCGGTGCCCACAGGGGAATGGAATATATATGATATTATTTATCATGCTCCTGAATTCAATGATGAAGGGGATAAAATTAAATCTGGGACCATAACGGTTTTACATAATGGCGTACTGATTCAGGACAATGTTGAAATTAAGGGAACCACTCCCTATATTGGCTGGCCCAAAAACCCTGCACATGGCAAGGGGCCTTTAAGACTACAGGACCATGGGGACAATAGTAGGGTTAGCTATAGGAATATTTGGGTANGGGAACTTTAAATGGAATGGGTGTTTTTTCTTGGAGCCACAGGGCCCGGTCTNCTATTTATTATTTTTTCCTGGTACTATAGGGCATTCCCTCCCAAAAGCATTAATTTTATTTATGGTTACCGTACAAGGAAAAGTATGAGGAATCAAGAGACATGGGATTTTGGTAACAAAATAGGAGCCAAAATGTTTTTTTANGTGGGCGTGTCCTCCTTGATAGTAGGTGCGGCCACTTATTTCATTTCTCCTCCATGGTCCTTTGGTATTTCCATTTTTTTCCTTGTGGTTGCTGCATTTGTAGGCATATTTTGGTGCGAACAGCAATTGGCGGATAATTTTGATAAAAATGGGAAACGAATTCATAAAGGTGGTAAACCCAATTAGGGAAGTGTTCAAAATGGTGTTTATGGTCTCCATGAACTACTTTGGACAGTACTGGACTATCGAGATATACAAACCTCAATTTTAATTACCTTTGACAAATTCTAAAAATATTTTATGATCCAATCTATGACAGGGTTTGGGAAGCATGTTATTCAACTTCCTTCGAAAAAAATTACCATCGAAATTAAATCGCTGAACAGTAAAAGTCTCGATTTAAATGCTAGAATACCTTCCACCTATAGGGAAAAGGAATTGGAACTGCGCAGGACTATTGCAGGTTCATTGGTCAGGGGCAAGGTAGATTTCGGACTTTATATAGAAAATACGGGTGCAGAGACCTCTTCAGAGGTGAACGAAGTGGTAGTAAGGCAATATATGAAGCAATTGGGACATATTGTTTCGGGCAATGAAATGGGTTTGTTGGAAATTGCTATGCGTATGCCCGATACTATGAAAACGGAACGGGAGGATATTGATGAAGAGGAATATAAGATCATTAAGGAATCCTTGGAGGAAGCCCTTAAGGAAATAAACATTTTTAGAACGGAGGAGGGAAAGGTTTTGGAAGCCGATTTTGAGGCCAGAATAAGTGTTTTAAAGAACTTATTGGAACAAGTGGCACAAATGGACCCCGATAGGCTTTTAACGATCAGGGAGCGACTGGAGAAGGCCGTGGCGGACCTAAAGGCCGATCTGGATACCAATCGCTTTGAACAAGAGCTGATCTATTATCTTGAGAAATATGATATTACGGAAGAAAAGGTCCGTTTGCTAAATCACTTGGATTATTTTGCCGCTACGCTTAAATCTGATGACTCCAATGGTAAGAAGCTAGGCTTTATAAGTCAGGAAATAGGGAGGGAAATCAATACCATTGGTTCCAAGGCAAACTTTGCCCCAATGCAACAGTTAGTCGTGCAAATGAAGGATGAATTGGAAAAGATCAAAGAACAAATGCTTAACGTTTTATAATGAAAGGAGGAAAATTAATTATTTTTTCTGCCCCTTCGGGCAGTGGAAAAACTACCATTGTCAAACATCTATTAAACCAGCCAGAGCTAAATTTGGCTTTTTCCATTTCAGCTACCTCCCGGCCTAGGAGAGGTAAGGAAAAGCATGGGGAGCATTATTATTTTATGACCTTGTCCGAATTTAAGAGACATATTAAAAATGATGATTTTTTGGAATGGGAGGAAGTCTATAGGGACAATTTCTATGGGACCTTAAAAAGTGAGGTAGACCGACTTTGGGCAGAGGGCAAGAACGTAATTTTTGATATAGACGTGGTAGGTGGATTGCGGATAAAGAAGAAGTTTCCTGATCAGACACTTGCCGTTTTTGTGAAACCTCCCAGTGTTGATGAACTCAAAATTAGGTTGAAAAAACGCAGTACGGAATCCGAGGATAAAATAAATATGCGGATTGCGAAAGCTTC
>JGI24723J26617_10000217_pt1 | contig 57489 bp, 55 predicted proteins | sample Cruoilmetagenom6_FD_26617 | JGI IMG/M metagenome (IMG submission 26617) | reverse complement strand
GAAATCACATTTTTATTTCTACCGTGACAAAATACCCTGATTCTATCTCATGGGATTCGGGCCAGCTAAATTTCCAGAAAGGTCAGCGCGATTGACCTAGTTTATCCATTTTAGCTAATTTTATTGCAAATACCCATCTAAAACCATGTGTAATGTTACAAAAATTGCTGAACTTAGAAAGCTCATTACAAAAGAAATCATGTAACAATGATCCATAATCAATTTTTGGGTGGAGTAAGGTTATGAGCGGGAAAGTTTCCCTGTCGGACAAATATGATCTGAGAGAAGGCCGCGCCTTCATGACAGGTGTACAATCTTTAGTGCGCTTGCCGCTGGTACAGCGCTGGCGTGATGAAGCAGCAGGTCATAACACAGCAGGCTTTATTTCTGGGTACCGCGGATCACCAGTTGGCACCTACGACATGGAAATAGCGCGCGCTAAAAAGCAATTCGATGAAAACAACGTTCACTTTGAGCTTGGCCTCAACGAAGATCTTGCAGCGACAGCAGTTTGGGGTACGCAGCAACTAGGTGTACGCCCTGAGTTTATGGAAAATGATGGTGTATTCGGCCTTTGGTACGGTAAAGGCCCTGGCCTTGACCGCTCAATGGACGTAGTAAAACACGCGACAGCTGCTGGCACAACACCACTCGGCGGCGTCCTCGCCATTTGCGGCGATGACCACGGTGCAAAATCATCAACACTGCCCCACCAAGCAGACCATAACTTCATGGCAGCCTTCATGCCTGAGCTTTACCCTTCTTCCATTCAAGAATTTGTTGAATACGGTCTGCTCGGCATTGCAATGAGCCGCTATTCTGGCAGTTGGGTNGGCTTTAAAGCCACGGCTGAAACGGTTGAAACCTCTGGCACAGTTGATTTATCTCGTGAAAAACGTGAAATCATCATGCCGACTGATTTTGAAATGCCTGAGGGCGGGCTTAACATTCGCTGGCCTGATGTGTGGCGCGAGCAAGACTGGCGTTTGCAGCGCTATAAAGGCTTCGCTGCGATGGCATTTGCCCGCGCAAACAACATCGACCGTATTATATGGGACAGTCCAAATCCAAAGTTTGGCATCATCACCTCTGGTAAGTCTTACTCTGACACACGCCAAGCACTTTACGAGCTAGGTATTGATGAAGAAGTGGCGAAAGATATTGGTCTGCGCCTCTATAAAGTTGGCATGCCATGGCCACTAGAGCCTCAAGGCGTACGCGCCTTCTCAGAAGGCCTAGATGAAGTGCTAGTAATTGAAGAAAAGCGCGAGATGATCGAGCATCAACTACGCTGGCAGCTTTATAACTGGAAAGCAAATGTGCGCCCAACAGTGGTTGGCAAACACAATGAACAAGGTGAATGGCTCTTACCGCCAGAAAATGATTTGGATGTGGGGATTATTGCGCAGGTTATCTCTGACCGCATGGCGAAACTGTTCCATAACCCTGACATTCAAGCAAAACTTGACTATTTCTCTGAGCGCAAGCGCGCAAAAGAAGGCTATACGCCAGCGATCGCGCGTGTGCCCTACTTCTGCTCTGGTTGCCCGCACAATAGCTCGACGCGTGTTCCTGAAGGCTCTCGTGCCACCGCTGGTATTGGTTGTCACATCATGGCTATCAACATGGACCGCGACACCGAAACCTTCACGCAAATGGGCGGCGAAGGTGTTCCTTGGGTTGGCATGGCACCCTTCACTAAAGAAAAACACATTTTCGCCAACTTAGGTGACGGCACTTACAATCACTCTGGCTCGCTTGCTATCCGCCAATGTGTGTCAGCAGACGTTAACATCACCTATAAAATCTTGTTCAATGACGCGGTCGCCATGACCGGCGGTCAAGAGCACGAAGGTTCGCTAACCGTACCGCAAATTGTTGATCAAGTGCTGGCTGAACGCGTTGCTCGCGTCGCAATCGCAACCGAGCGCCCTGAAGATTATGCTTTGATTAATCTGCCAGACGGTGTGAAGGTTTATGAGCGTCGCCAAATGCTTAACCTGCAAAGAGAGTTACGTGAGATTAAAGGCGTTACGGTTATTATCTATGACCAAACCTGTGCAGCTGAAAAGCGCCGCCGCCGTAAGCGTGGTTTGCTCGAAGACCCACAAAAACGTCCGTTCATTAACCCAGCGATCTGTGAAGGCTGTGGTGACTGTTCCGTACAATCAAACTGCGTGAGTGTTGAGCCGCTTGAAACTGAATTTGGCCGTAAGCGAACCATTAACCAAAGCAGCTGTAACAAAGATTTCAGTTGTATGCAGGGGTTCTGCCCAAGCTTCGTAACGGTAAATGGTGGCACTTTGAAAAAATCATCGCTCGGCCAAGGCGATTTAGAAAACGCTGGTTTACCAGAGCTTCCCGAGCCTACACTCGCTTCGTTTGATGCAGAGTTTAACGATTATAACATTCTCATCACAGGTATTGGTGGCACTGGTGTTCTCACCATTGGCGCTGTGCTCGGTATGGCCGCACACCTTGACGGTAAAGAATGTTCCATCCTCGATATGGCTGGTTTAGCGCAAAAAGGCGGCGCAGTGCTCTCTCACTTCCGCTTATCTGATGACATCGCCAACATTCGCTCTCCTCGCATTGTAACAGGACGCACCAACTTGCTTCTCGCTTGTGATAGCGTTGTGGCAGCAAGCAAAGACGCCGTTAACATCATGCGCAATGACCGCAGCAGTGCTGTAATCAACTCACATAACTCGCCAGTGGCAGACTTCGTTCGCAACCGCGACTTGGACTTCAAAGAAGCACAAGTACAGCGCCAACTGGATGATGCGACCCGCGAAGATGGTCGTTTCCGCATCCCTGCACAAGAAATTGCAGCTGCCCTCATGGGTGATAGCATCGCAACCAACACCTTTATGCTTGGCTATGCTTGGCAAAAAGGTCTTATCCCTTTGAGTCTTAAGTCTCTCAAAGGTGCGATCGAGCTGAACGGCGTGGCAATTAAAAGCAACATGCGCACCTTCTATTGGGGTCGTATGATGGCACATGATCCAGACTCGGTGATCAAGATCATCCAAGCAGAACGCGGTGATGACGTAGAAATTTCAACTAGCCTAGAAGATGTGATTGCAAAACGTGTCAAGCATCTTACTGGCTTTCAAAACGAGGCGCTTGCAGCCAAGTATGAAGCACTAGTGAGTGACGTAAAATCACGCGAAGACGCACTAGGAAACGAGAGCAATCCACTGACAGAAGCAGTAGCCCATAATTACTCTAAACTACTGAGTTATAAGGATGAATATGAGGTTGCACGCCTTTATACGTCCCCTGAATTCAAGCAACAGCTCAAAGATCAGTTTGACGGTAAATTCTCAATTAAACTCAATCTTTCGCCGCCTACACTCCCTGGTGTTGACCCAACAACGGGGCGCCCAAAAAAGCGTGAGTTTGGTTCCTGGATACTACCAGTGCTCAGCGTTGTTGCTAAGCTTAAAGGTCTTCGCGGTACTGTTTTTGACCCATTTCGTGGCGGCGACGAACGCAAAGTGGAACGCGCGCTTATCACTGAGTATGAAGCTACTATCCAAACACTCTTGGGCGGGCTGAGTGCCGATAACCACGGTCTTGCTGTACGCATCGCAAATCTACCTGCTGATATCCGAGGCTTTGGCCCTGTGAAAGACGCAAACATAGAAAAAGTAGCGACCAGAAAACAGCGTCTTATGGAAGAGTGGACGAATGGCGGCACAGCACCACTTGCTGATGCTGCTGAATAAGAAAATATAATTAATAGTAATCACAGGGGCTTGGGGCGGGCTATGAGTATTTTTTCATCAAGAAGTTATAACGAACACGAACAAGTAGTTTTTTGCGGTGATCCTGAAACGGGCCTGCGCGCTATCATCGCTGTACATTCTACAGCGCTTGGACCCGGAGCTGGCGGTTGTCGCTTTTGGGACTACGGTGCTACCTACGCTAATCTTAGTGACTCTGAACGCACCCAAAGGGCAGAAGCAGATGCGATTGATGATGTTCTGCGCCTCTCTCGCGGTATGAGTTATAAAAATGCCCTGGCAGGCTTGCGCCTTGGCGGTGGTAAGTCAGTTATCATTGGTAATCCACGCGAGTTAGAATACGATAAAATTGCTATCGCCTTCGGTCGCCATGTTCAAAAACTAGGTGGTGCCTATTGCACCGCTGAAGATGTTGGTACGACAACAGGGTTTATGGCTAAGGTGCACCAATCAACTGAATTTGTCAGCGGTCTTGAAGATGGTCCTTATGCATCGGGTGACCCCTCTCCATATACAGCACGTGGTGTTTACATTGGCATGAAAGCAGCTGCTGCTCACAAGTTTGGCAGCGATGACCTGTCGGGCAAGCACGTTGCTGTACAAGGCGTTGGTAACGTTGGTGGTTCTCTAGTGAAGTATCTACTTGAAGAAGGCGCCACTGTTACTGTTGCTGACATCAACCAAGACAACCTCAAGCGCGTACAAAGTTACGGCGACGTGACAGTATCGGATGTGAAAAACATACACACGACCGACTGCGACATTTTCGCACCTTGTGCCCTCGGCGGAGCGATCCATGATCGCTCAGTTGGTGAAATCAAGGCAAAAATCATCGCTGGAGCTGCCAATAACCAATTGGATGTTGAAGGTGTGCACGATGAAGCACTACGCCAACGCGGCATTCTCTACTGCCCTGATTATGTGATCAACGCGGGCGGCATTATCGCCATAGAAGCTGAAATTCATAAAGAAAAAAGCACAGATGCGATTAGAGAGCCTAAAGTACGTAATATCGGACAGACGCTCAGCAATATCTTCTCCAAGAGTGATGAGCTAGCTATGCCTACTGGTGTTGTGGCAAACAAGATGGCTGAAGAGATCATTAAAAACGCACGCACCGCCAAAGACCAAGCAGCAGAATAAGAAGCGCATACTGAACAAACAAAAACCCCGCTTGAGGGAGCGGGGTTCTTTATTATTTCAAGCCTACTTAATTTACTTGGCGAGGCGACCGCCAGCTTTCGCATATGCCTGTGTGCCCTTGGTGTAGAAGGTATCTCCTTCCAGCTCAGCATCCACGCTATGCATTGTATTATCAGCTTCTAGCGCATCATAAAGCGGGCCAAAATCTTGATATGTGGCATCCAAAAGCTCTTTAAAGCTATCGATCACCCAGTAAGTTTGCTGGAAATCATCAATGATATAATCGGTTTGCATTAAACGCTTTAGGTCAAAGTGAATACGGTGCGGAGAGTTGTCTTCCAAGCAGTAAATGCTCTCTGCCTTCGAGCTTAAAATGCCAGCACCGTATATCCGCATACCGTCTTTGGTGTTCATCAAGCCAAACTCAACTGTATACCAGTAGAGCCGTGCTAGATTTTTCAATACACCGCGGCCGTCTGCGCGTTGCCCACCCTTGCCGTATGCTTCCATATAGTCAGCGAACACTGGGTCTGCAAGCAGTGGTACATGGCCAAAAACATCATGAAAAACATCAGGTTCTTGTAAGTAATCAAGCTGCTCTTCTGATCGGATAAAGTTACCAGCAGGAAAACGACGATTAGCGAGATGGTCAAAGAAAATATCATCGGGGACTAGGTCTGGCACAGCAACAACTGTCCAACCAGTGAGGGCTTTCAAACGGGCAGATAGCTCATCAAAATTAGGAATGCCGCCGTCTGATAGCTGTAAAACATCAAGCCCATGCATAAACTCATCGCACGCAAGCCCTGGTAACATGGCGCACTGACGTTTATATAGACGGTCCCAGCGGTCATGTTCTTCTTGGGTGAAGTCTTCCCAGTGCTGATCCACTGTATAATCGGCGTTCACATCAACATTTCTGCCTAATCGTGTCACAATTTGCATCATGGGGCGTCTGCCTGATTTTCTGGCGCAGCTTTAATGAAAGCCGAGTGCTGCAGAGCCGTCTCATTGATCGCAGAAATTAGTGGATAATTCGTAAGTGGAACATCAAATCGTTTGGCATTGAAAATTTGTGGGATGAGATGGATATCTGCCATTGTAGGCGTATCACCAAAACAATATGCCCCCATTTTTCCACTGGTTTTGAGCATGGCTTCAAAGGCCTCGAAACCCGCATGCACCCAGTGGGTATACCAAGCCTTAACAGCAGCAGCATCAGCGCCAAGTTCAGCCTTTAAATACTGCAAAACTGGCAAGTTATTGAGTGGCTGCACATCAGCACAAATGATGTTAACCAGTTGGCGTACATAGGCTCTATCTTGTGCGCTTTCAGGCAACAATGCAGAGCCATCCGAGGTCTCATCAATATACTCAATAATGGCGTTGGACTGAGCAAGACTAAAGCCTTCTTCTACCCAAAATGGAACACGGCCTTGCGGATTTAATGCCATGTAATCACTAGATTTTTGCGCATCAACACCCGGCATAATATTAACCGGAACATGGGTCACGTCCACTCCCTTCAGCTCTAGTGCAATACGCACGCGGTAGCTGGAGGAAGATCGGTAGTAGCCAAATAATTTTACTGTCTCGCTCAAAGAATTATCCCTTCACAATTGTCTGATCGATTTGACCAAAAATAGAGGCACCCTCGCCGTCTAACATCTCAATTTGTACACGATCACCAAACTTCATAAAGCTGGTGCTTGGCGCACCACTCTCGATGGTTTCAATCATTCGGATTTCTGCAATACAGCTGTAGCCAACGCCCCCTTCACTAACAGGTTTACCCGGGCCATCATCCATTTTGTTGGAGACCGTGCCAGAGCCGATAATGGCCCCCGCAGAAAGTGGTCGTGATTTCGCCGCATGTGCGATCAACTCACCAAAATCGAAGGTCATGTCAACACCAGCATCAGGCTTACCAAATACGCTACCGTTATAGTGCGAAATCAGCGGTAAATGTAGCTTACCGTCCACCCAAGCGTCACCTAGCTCACACGGTGTGGCAACAACCGGGCTAAAAGCACTGGATGGCTTAGATTGGAAGAAACCGAAGCCTTTAGCGAGTTCGCCAGGGATAAGGCCGCGTAGTGATACATCGTTTACAATCATGACAAGGCGAATATAACTGAGCGCGTCTGCCGCACTCACACCCATTGGCACATCATCAACGATGATCGCCACTTCCGCTTCAAAGTCTATACCCCAACCATCATCGGTTGGCATAATGATATCTTCGCGCGGGCCAAGGAAGCTGTCAGAGCCACCTTGATACATTAAAGGATCCGTCCAAAAGGTCTCTGGCATCTCCGCATTGCGCGCTTTGCGCACAAGCTCAACATGGTTGACATAGGCGCTGCCGTCGGCCCACTGAAAGGCACGTGGAAGCGGCGACGAGCACGCAGCTTGGTCAAATACTTCACCTTCAACCCCACCTGAATTTAGGGATTCGTACAGCGCACGTAACTTAGGCATCACAAGACCCCAACTATCAAGCGCAGCTTGTAGCGTCGGTGCAATATCTATGGCAGATGCCATACGACTTAGGTCTTTACTGACAACAACAAGCGAACCATCGCGGCCATGATTTAAGGATGCTAACTTCATTTACTCATCTCCCAACTCGCCCTCATGCAGCCATGCAGCATGACGTGGGGCTTTTTTTGTAATATTCCATTCTTCGATCATTGCAGGCGCAACGCTGTTTAGCTGTGCCATTTGCTCAGGCGTGCCGATGTTTGCAGCTAGCTCAAGGCGGTGCCCGTTAAGGTCGAAGAAATAAATTGATTTAAAGATACCGTGGTCAGTGGGGCCAATAACCTTAAGCCCCTCGCCTTCGATGTGTTCTTTCGCTTCAAGTAGTGCGTCCATGCCATCCACTTCAAAAGCGATATGCTGAACCCAGCGTGGTGTGTTGTCGTCAAAACCCATTTCAGGTGAGTTGGGAATTTCAAAAAACGCAAGAACATTGCCCATACCTGCATCCAAAAAGATGTGCATATAGGGGTCAGGTGCCTTGGTGCTTGGCACTTCATCTTCAGCGATGGCAAGCACGAGATCCATATTTAAGACCCGCTTATACCAATCAACCGTTTCTTTCGCATCTTTACAGCGATACGCCACATGATGTATTTTTTTAATATCCATTGTCTGATCTCCTACAGCTATGCGTTTTCACCAATAACACCCCGTGCTAATTGGTCACGCTCAATTGATTCAAACAGTGCTTTAAAGTTCCCCTCACCGAACCCATCATCCTTCTTACGTTGAATAAATTCGAAGAACACAGGGCCTACCATAGTTTCTGAGAAAATTTGAAGCAACAAACGTGGATCGCCGCCCTCAGTGGAGCCATCAAGCAAGATACCACGTTGTTGTAGCTCATTTACTGGCTCGCCGTGGTCTGGCAGGCGCTCATCCAGCATTTTATAATAAGTTTCTGGTGGTGCAGTCATGAAAGGAACACCGCGCGCCTTAAGTTTATCCCAACAACCAAGCAGATCATCACAGATAAAGGCTATATGCTGGATACCCTCACCGTTATACGCCATCAAGAACTCTTCTATTTGACCGCCGCCGCCTGCTTCTTCGTTTAGTGGAATGCGGATCATGCCATCAGGGGCGGTCATCGCTTTAGAGAGCAAACCTGTATACTCGCCTTTGATATCGAAATAGCGGATTTCACGGAAATTGAAGATACGCTCATAAAAGTCAGCCCAGTAATCCATGCGCCCACGATAAACATTGTGGGTAAGATGATCGATCACGTCAAAACCGCAGCCTTCCGGATTGCGGTCAACACCTTCAAAAAACTCGAAGTCGATGTCGTAAATGGTAGAGCCTTCCTCAAAGCGGTCGATCATATAAAGTGGCGCGCCGCCAATGCCTTTAATAGCTGGCAGGCTAAGTTCCATTGGGCCAGTAGGAATATCAACTGGTTGTGCACCCATCTCAAGTGCTCGGCTATAAGCGTGTTGGCTGTCTCTAACGCGAAAAGCCATGCCGCAAGCACTAGGACCATGCTCTTCAGCAAAATATGAGGCGTAACAATCTTTTTCTTCGTTTAAAATGAAGTTGATGCCACCTTGACGGTATAGCGTCACATTCTTCGATTTATGCTTTGCAACAGCTGTAAATCCTAATAGATCAAAGACAGGCTCTAAAATACCTGGCGTTGGTGATGCGAACTCAACAAATTCAAAACCACATAACCCCATTGGGTTTTCAAATAGATCGGCCATCTAGTAGCACTCCTCACATTTTCAATTAAATTTACCCTACCGCTCCTCGAGCAAATAGGGTATTTGTTGCTTATGAAACCATATTAGTTACAAACGAAACTAATTGCAACTAAACTTGTCAGGATTTGCATGAAAAACTCCCAAGAACCTCTTTTGATCCTCAAAGATTTTTTACCCTACCGTCTGTCAGTGCTGTCTAACCGCATTAGCTCTTCAATTGCAGCCCGTTATAGCGATAAATTTGGCCTCAAAGTTCAGGAGTGGCGCATAATGGCGGTGCTCGGTGAAAAACCCAGCCAAAGTGCGGCGGAAATATCTGAATGCACGGCAATGGATAAGGTAGCGGTGTCTCGCGCTGTGAAAAGCCTGCTAAGTTCTGGTCATTTGGAGCGGCATTTTGCTGAAAGTGACCGTCGTCGCTCGGTGATTGCCCTTTCAGAAAAGGGACGCGAGGTTTATGCGCAGATCGTACCACTAGCACTCGCTTATGAAGAAGCGATATTGGACAAAATGAGTGATGAAATGCGCGCATGTTTGCGGCCGCTTATTAGAGAACTTGATGATATCCATCTTGATACTCTTGATATATCGGCATAATAGTTAAACGGTATCAAAAGCAGCAGCGATTGGGTTCTCTTCAGGCATGCCGTATAGGTGTCCTTGAAAATAATCGACGCCCATAACGCCCATCACATTAGCTGTGACGTCATCTTCAACACCTTCAGCTATCACTTTTACACCAATCTTCTTAGCAGAAGTCACTAAGTTTGCCACCACACCATGCTTATCATTATCTGAAATAATGTTATCTATCAAAGACTTATCGAGCTTCACATAATCAGGTCTAATAGCCATCATTGTGTCGATATTATTAAAGCCTGAGCCAAAATCATCCAGCGCAATACTCACACCCTGACCCCGGACATGTTCGATCATATCAACCAATTTCTGCATATCTGGCACGGCTTCAGATTCAACAATTTCTAACACCAGCGTTTTTGGGTCGATATCCAGTTCTCCCATCAACGATAACCAACTATCAAGGTTTTGATCATCTCCGACCGCCGAGCTTGGCAGCAAGTTAATGAACATCCTCACTGGGATACCGTGATGCGCTGCAGTTCTAATCGCTGACATGCCGGCCAAACGATCCAACTCTTCAATCATTTTATATTCGCTTGCGGCGCTCAAAAGCTCAGGTGCTGAAATTTCAACCCCCACCGCATCATACCCTCGGAACAAAAATTCATAGCCGTGCAACTCTTTGCTCTCAGCATCAACAATTGGCTGCATCAACGACTTAAAACGATGATCGTCCAACATGTCCCTCAGCCACTCAGAACCAAGCGCTTCCTTGAGATTTTGCAGGGTCATCATTTCCGAAAATTCGTCTATATTTGGATCAATAGACTTTGAGACCAGTAACTTTGTATTGTTTAAGTCTTCTTCAGAGAGCGCGTTAACCAGCAAGGGGGCAAGCTCCCCTGTACTATTGATTTTATAGCGCAGCACAATGTCACCTACGCCTGATATCAGCTCAAGTCCGTGGGCTGCCATTACTGTAATGATGCGCATAGAGGACAAGGGGTTTTCAGGCCATAGCAGCACGAAACCTTTACCAGTTTTTAATGTTATGAAACTACTCTCTCTCAAGGGAGACTCCATTAGCACTGTGTATATTTAAGCGGCCCCACGCGCTCCCAGTGATAANGATAGCACTAAGGTTAGAAACTGGCAAAATAATCATGAATATTTTGGTCTGATTGCGCTTTNGGTTGCGAAAGAGCCAACGCCAACAATAGCCGCGCTTTGTTAGGTGTTAGACCGCCGGCAGGAACAAGGCCCCCAGCGATGAGATCAATTTCAGCACCTTTATAGCCGTAAATATCTGTAAGAACCCTGCCCGCACCACAACGGCTAGCAAGGACCACAGGTATTTCCTTTGCAAGTGCATGAAGACCATCAGACCATGGTTCACTAACATGACCACCGCCGTAGGCTGCTACTACAGCGCCATCAAACTTTTCAGTTTTAACCGCCTTAAATTGCCAACCGTCATCATCTAACTGCGGGCTTATCAACGCGATACGCTTGTCTCTCGAGAGCGACTCAATATCAAACTGGGGCCGTGCTGGTAGTATTTTATCAAAATTCACAATACCATCACGCACGTTACCGATAGCACCACCGTCTGTCACAAAAGCACTTAACTCGCTAGTATGGCTTTTTCGCACCAAAGCTGGGTCATGGACTGTACCGTCCATTACTACATACACGCCTTTTGTTGCCTCGCTCGCCACTTTCACGGCTGCTAGTAAGTTTGCAGGACCATCAGCCCCATCTTGGGCTGGGTGCTTCATCGCGCCTGTTACAACTATTGGGATGGTGCCTTTCCATACAAGCGACAGCAAAAACGCCATCTCTTCCATGGTGTCTGTCCCCTGTGTCACTACAAAAGCATCAGCCCCGCGCGCTGAAATGGCGTAAGCACGTTCTATAACGTCTCGTGCGGTTTTTAAGGTAAGGTTTGCACTGCCGACACTGGTGAGTGTCGCTGCAGTGATATCTGCAACTTTAGCAAGCTCAGGAACAGCCGCGACAAGATCACTACCGCCCAAAACGGGTTTAACCCCAGAGCCAGAATTGCCTTCTAGGTCTGGGGCCATTGCAATAGTCCCTCCCAGCGCACATACGTATATCTTTTTCAATTTTGNCATGCGCTGAGCCTATATTTTTTAATGGTATTAACCAAGCATTTCTACAGTTGGCTTATACGCGAGGTTTTGGTCACGTGCCACAGCTTCATAGGTGATCTCGCCGTGCGCAACGTTTAAGCCGTTTGCAAGATGCGTATCATCCTTAAGCGCTTGCTTCCAGCCTTTATTAGCTAAAGCAACGGCATACCCAAGGGTCGCGTTGTTTAGCGCCATGGTGGATGTACGCGCAACGCCGCCTGGCATATTAGCCACACAGTAGTGTACAACCTCATCAACGATGTAGGTTGGTGCAGCATGGGTTGTTGCTTTCGATGTTTCAAAACAACCTCCTTGGTCGATCGCAACATCCACAAGCACTGAACCACGGTTCATGCGAGAAATCATATCACGTGTGACAAGCTTAGGAGCCGCAGCCCCTGGGATAAGAACCGCACCAATAACAAGATCGCTATCTAGGACAAATGTTTCAACCGCATCATTTGTCGAGTAAATGGTTTTCACACGACCTTGGAAAATATCATCAAGTTGCTTCAAACGGCGGTGAGAGCGGTCAAGAATCGTTACATCAGCGCCAGCGCCGATTGCCATATATGCTGCGTGTGTACCCACAACGCCGCCGCCAATAACAGTTACTTTAGCAGGCGCTACACCAGGCACGCCGCCAAGGAGAACCCCGCGACCGCCGTGACTCATTTCAAGAGCAGAAGCACCAGCTTGAATAGACATACGACCAGCAACCTCAGACATTGGTGCAAGCAGCGGCAGACCGCGGAAGTCGTCTGTTACTGTTTCATACGCAATTGCAACACAGCCACTTTTGATCAGTGCTTGTGTTTGCTCTGGATCTGGAGCCAGGTGAAGATACGTGTATAGCAACTGGCCTTCGCGGAGCATTTCGCATTCGTTTGGCTGAGGCTCTTTCACTTTTACTATCATGTCTGCACTCGCGAATATCTCTTCCGCAGTATCAATGATTTTAGCACCCGCAGCTACATACTGTTCATCAGAAAAACCAATTTCATACGCTGCATTTTTTTGCACGATTACGTTATGACCATTCACGATCAGCTCACGCACGCTTGATGGCGTTAGGCCGACTCGATACTCATGATTTTTAATTTCCTTAGGTACACCAACTAGCATTTCTGCCTCCATATAAATATAATTTTTACATCTTCCCTAAAAAGATTAGGCGCACCCTGTGCCACCGCATCTTCCCTTATGGCGATACTACTGAAATGGTTGCGACATGTCCTTGCTAATTCATCTAATTTTTGCTACATATTAGCAGATTTAACTATATATTTTATATAAATTGAAAGATTATGCACCATGGAAGCCATAGACCGAACAGATAGACGAATCTTAGAGAATCTGCAAATTGATGGAAAATTGTCTAATGTTGAACTATCCAACCGAGTTGGTTTGTCAGAATCTGCTTGCCTAAGACGTGTGAAAAATCTTGAAAAATCAGGCGTAATAGACCGCTATGTCGCCATTCTCAATCAGGGTGAAGTTGGGCTTGCTAGTAATGTGTTCGTACGGGTGAGCCTGGACCGCCAAACAGAGAAAATGCTGCTAACTTTCGAGCAAGCTGTCACAGATGTGCCTGAGGTTATGGAATGTTTTTTGATGAGCGGGGATGTTGACTTTATGATCCGTGTGGTCGTCCATGACGCTAGCGACTATGAGCGCGTCCATAATATTCTATGCGCTCTACCTAACGTATCTCGGGTCCATTCCTCTTTCGCGCTGCGCACCGTTTTAAAACGCACGCGACTACCCATGCACTATACCTAAAAAGCAATAAACTTGATCTTAGCCCCCCTTTCCTTACACTCCTCGCAAGGGAGTGGGATTATGAAGAAAAGATTTATAACGAGTATCGTGCTGGTCCTTGCAATGAGTATTGTGTTATTTAACCACGATCAAAGCAGCGCCAACGACAAGGTTATGCCCGCTGAAGGCGTATCACCAAAATATTCACTGGTGATCCACGGCGGTGCTGGCACTATCACACGTGACCGCCTAACCGCAGACACCGAAGCCTCTATACGAGCCAAGCTCACTGAAGCACTAGAAGCTGGTCAGACTATCCTTGCTGACGGCGGCACCAGCCTTGATGCCATTCAAGCGTCTATCATGGTTATGGAAAACTCAGCCCATTTTAACGCGGGCTACGGTGCTGTTTTTACCGCTGAAGGCCGCAATGAACTTGATGCAGCCATAATGGATGGTAGCGACCTTAATGCAGGCGCTATCACAGGCGTTACCCGAGTTAAAAACCCCATCACCCTCGCCCGAGCCGTGATGGATAAATCTCGTCACGTAATGTTCTCCGGTAGCGGCGCAGAAGAATTTGCCGAAGACGTCGGTGTTGAAATGGTGGACCCTTCGTATTTTTACACAGAGCGCAGATGGAAATCCCTACAAAATTTTCTGGAGCGCCAGAAAGAAAAAGACACAGCAACTGTTTACGAGGAAAAACCTGCGTTTAAGTTTGGCACGGTCGGCGCTGTCGCCATTGATCAGCACGGTAATATCGCGGCTGGGACCTCGTCAGGGGGCATGACCGGCAAAATGTTTGGTCGTGTCGGCGATGTCCCTATCATTGGGGCTGGTACATACGCCAACAACAAGTCTTGCGGCGTTTCAGCAACTGGTCACGGTGAATATTTCATTCGCGCCACAGTAGCCCACAGCATCTGCGCCCTTATGGAATACGCGGGCATGAGCCTAGAAGACGCTGCGCAAAAAATCGTTATGGAACAGTTGGTCGAGATGAAAGGTAGCGGCGGCATTATAGCTGTAGATAAAGACGGCAATACCGCGCTGGCCTTCAACTCTAGAGGCATGTACCGCGGAAGCGTAACCAACATTAAACCGCTCACCACAGGCATTTTTGACGACGAATAAATTCTGGAAACACAAAAAAAAAGGGCAGCATCAATGCTGCCTTTTTGCGTTTAGGCCGAATATTTAAATTTCGTCTAGGAGATCACCGAGCTTTTCTTCGTCTTCAGCGCTGGGCTCAATTGTACGTGCATCTGGTGCATCTACAGTACTAAGCTTAATAGTGTGAATTTCTTCACCCATGACACGGTTGATAGTACTGAGCATATCGATTTGGTTGAAAGGCTTTGTTACAACATCATCCATGCCTGCCTTTTTAAAGCGCGCCACCTGATCAGGGAAAGCATCAGCCGTACAGCCAACAATTGGGACACGCATAGCGCCCATCTCCATCGCACGAATCCACTTAGTAGCGTCAATTCCGCCAAGCACTGGCATGTATACATCCATGATGATTAGATCGAAGTCTTTGTCTTCAACGATGGCGGTTGCCTCTGCGCCGTTCTCTACGACGGTGAGCTTGTGACCAAGGCCTCTTAATATGGACCCAATAATCTCTTGATTAATCTTGTTATCTTCTGCGACCAAAATCTCTAGCGAGCGTTTGGCCTCAGCGTCAGATAAGCGGAAAGCGGTTTGCAGGAAGCCTGTGTTAATGACCTGCGCCTCATTACCCGCTTTGGCATTTAGTGTAAACCAAAAGGTGGAGCCACGGCCGAGAACCGAAGTAAGACCAATTTCGCCCCCCATAAGGGTTGTGAGTTTCTTAGAGATGGCAAGACCAAGCCCAGTACCACCGTATTTACGGGTGATAGAGCGATCAGCTTGTGAAAACTTCTCAAAGAGGTTCTTTTGGGCAACTTCATTAATACCAATACCCGTATCAATGACTTCTATCTTAATTTTATCCTCTACGTCTGCGATTTTTGAAACCCGTACAGTCACTGACCCAGTTTCAGTAAATTTCACCGCGTTACCAATAAGATTAAATAAAATTTGACGAATTCGCGTCGGGTCGCCCATAATTACATCAGGCACGCCCTCGCAGATATCTAAGGTATATATAATGCCCTTCTCTTGCGCTGGCGGACCCATAAATTCAAAGATATCATNGATATGATCTTCAAGGCGAATATGCTTTTCTTCGATAAACATGCGCCCTGCATCAAGTTTAGAAATATCTAGAATATCGTTAATAACTGTTAGCAGAGTCTCAGCTGAGCGGCGTAGAGTTTCAGCGTAATGCTTTTGGCGATCATCCAAGCTGGTATCGAGCAAGAGATCCACCATGCCAATGACACCGTTCATAGGGGTGCGGATTTCATGGCTCATAGCCGCTAAAAATTCAGACTTTGCAATATTAGCACTTTCGGCTTTATCGCGCATCTTCTCAAGCTCGTCTGTGATTGCCATAAGGTCTTCATTAACAGCCGCACTGTCTTTTTCATCTGCCCCAGAAATGCTTTCAGATATTTCAGCAGCTTCATTGCCATCAGGCTTGGTCATCACTCTAAACGCAAGCAAGGCCCATAACGCGGCAAGACAAAGCTCTACAGCCCCAGTAAGGGCAAAGGGATAGCCAAGCGAAGTCAGCCCCCAAAACAGAATAGAAGACGCAATAACCCCGAAGGCTGATAAGATAATTATTTTATTCTCAACGCGGTCCACGGCTCGCACTTACCCTTCTTGGTTCGGCCCCCATGGCTAAATACCATTAAAGCGTATTTAATCATTAAATTCAAGTTGTTATAGATATTCTCTCAAAAACTGTATCAAATTGAAACAATCTCACCAGAGCGAACCTGATCACGCAGGACACGCCTGAGAACCTTACCCACAGGTGATTTAGGCAAACTTGAGACAAATATAACATCTTTGGGCACCTTGTAGCCAGTTAGAGATTGGCGGCAATGATCTATGACAGCCTCTTTCGTCAAACTATTATCTTTGCGCACGACACAAGCAACAGGCCGCTCGCCAGATTTTTTGTCCAAAATACCAACAACTGTTGATTCCAAGACACCGTCGTGCCGTGCAATCACTTCTTCAACATCTGTTGGAAACACATTAAAGCCCGAGACGATGATCATGTCTTTCATACGATCAACAATGTATAGGTTGCCCTCACCGTCAAATTTACCGACGTCACCACTTTTATACCAACCATCCACGATCGCTTCAGAGGTCGCATCAGTGTTGTTGAGGTATCCCGCCATGATCTGCGGACCANGTATCCATATTTCGCCGCGCTCGCCCTGTTCAGCGTTTTCACCTTCAGGGGTCATAAGCTTAACCTCAGTACCAGGGATAGGCTTACCAACGCCCCCGCGGCTGCGGTCAGCGGGGCTTGCAATTGAAACTCCAGCAGTGCTTTCGGTCATACCGTAAGCCTCTAAAATAGGTGCGCCCGTCAGTTCTTGAAACTCTTCAGCGACCACAGCGGATAGTGCGGTGGCACCAGACACACAAATNTCTANAGTTTCCGGTGGGTTTTCGCAGAACCACTCTTCTTCCAAAAGCATTTGAAAGAGTGTGTTAATCGCTGGCAATACATGCGGTGGGTAGCGCTCCATCGCGATCCGCACATTAGACATGGGTCGCGGAGATGGTATCAGCACAACATGACAGCCTGTCCACGGCGTAACCAGCACGCCAAAAATAAGCGCATAGACATGATAAAGGGGCAGCATCAACAGCACTGATTTCCCCACTAACGAGCCTTTACCAAAATGCGTTGGTTCCGCCAGCGCCAATTGGTGCAGGTTCGCCATCAGATTCATGTGGGTGAGCATCGCGCCCTTAGAGCGCCCCGTCGTGCCGCCAGTATATTGGTATATCGCGATAGAATTTTCATCATTAGTCGCGCGGTAGGCTGTAACATCGGCGCCGTTTAATACGCCTTTACGCCCTTTTTCCAGCGCCGACATATAACTATCAACACACGGCACATTAAATTTGGGCACCACACGTAGAATATATTTCAGTGTGGCATTAACCTTAAGCCGCGTGAAGGTNGAGAAAAGATCCCCCATAGTTACTTTTATAACATGCTGTACCGCTGTACCCTTNATGCTCTGCGCCATGATGCCGCCAAACATATCCAACACAAACAAGGCCTTAGCACCACTATCATTTAACTGGTGATGAACCTCGTCAGAGGTATAAAGCGGGTTGATGTTGGTGAGTGTTAGCCCTGCAATAAACACTGCATTAACAATAACAGGATAGGTAAGCGAGTTGGGTGACATCAGCGCCACCACGTCACCGTCTACAAGGCCAAGGTCACCGCGTAAATAGGCTGCGAGCGCACGAGCTTGCTCTAAAACCTCAGTATAAGTGACAGATCCTTCAGACCCACGAGGCAGCACTACTGAAAAAGCAATATTATCACCATGCTCTTTCGCCATTTTTTCAAAAAAATCGGCGACATGCAGGGCTGGCATATCTTCTTTCCTGAAAATTGGCGGTGTACTTTCCTCAGTTGTCATCATCGTTCCTTCCCATGGCTCATCGGCCACCTTACCTCCCCCAAGGTATATCTTACTCAGTTATATATTATTCAGATAGTTTCTATGCGGTCCATCAGTTTATTGTGATTTTGTAATAATTCGTGCAATTCATCTGCCATACGATGACTTTCGTCTACTGTATGACGCCAGTAAGCCAAGCGACCTGCCCCGTCCATGTCTGTAAAGTTGCTACGCTCTGGTATTTTACCCTGTGGTAGTTTCGCGACAAAATCATCGCTCGGTGCCAACAATAGCACCTTATCCATACCAACAGCCCCTGCCCGCCGCTTTAGGTTTTTATCAAACCACCCGGGTGTAATATCGCGGTAAAAATGCGGATAGAGCACAATGCCGTCGTTCAATTGCCAATTAACGTCAAAATGATAATCAATTACCCCACCGTCCATATAAAGACCATCAGGCACGCCGTCTATTTTTGTAAGCGGATTGGTCACAAAAGGAATAGCCCCGCTCGCCATCACCGCATCATGAAGGTTAGCGTGGGTGAGCGTAGCCTCAGTGGTTTTAAACGCATCGCTAAAATGCGCAGTATCGATGCCACCCGCGGCGCTTTTAAACAAAATACGATCAAAATACTTGGCAAGCCGCTCACGAGACACCCTGTTAGCAAGCATCGCGGCACCAAGTCCTGCACCAAAAGCTAGGCGATTTTGGCTAGCACAGAGCCCCTTGCCGCCCACTGCGACAATATTAAGCTGTCGCATGGCGTTATGCACCACACTATCACGCACATCAGGGCCCAAATAGGCCTCAAGGCTTCGGTAAGATTCGCGGGTAATATCCTCTGCGCTCATACCTTTTTGGTATTGATAGGAAAAATAATTATCAAGGAAATTATCAAACGCGGGCCCAGGGTCTGGTTTGGCCGCCACTGCCATGCGCCAAGCGCCAATCGATGACCCCACCAGCTGCACAGGCTCGCGGTGACCTTTAAGCCAGTCACCAAAGATATATTTATCAAGGCCAAACAACACCAACCACTTAGCACTGCCTGAGGCAGCGGCAATCACTCGTACCAGATCAGGACTTAAGCCCTGCTGCTCGATGCGATCACGTGCTGATTGTCCTGCAATGAGGCTAAGCGCCTGCATAGTTCCTCCCGCCATTTAAGCTGATAGTCATAAATAAGAAGGGGCAGCAATGCCACCCCTTAAAACTTAGATTTCATCTACCTCTATGCCACTTCAAACAAGCCAGCCGCGCCCATACCGCCGCCCACACACATAGTGGACACAACATACTTAGCACCGCGACGTTTACCTTCAATGAGAGCGTGCCCAACCATGCGCGCGCCTGACATACCGTATGGATGCCCGATGGAGATTGCTCCACCGTTCACATTAAGAATTTCGTCAGGGATACCGAGGGTGTCACGACAGTATAAAACTTGTACTGCGAAGGCTTCGTTCAACTCCCACAGGCCAATATCATCCATGGTGAGGCCGTTGGCTTTAAGCAGCTTAGGAATGGCGTATATTGGCCCTATTCCCATTTCATCTGGCTCACAACCTGCAACCGCGATACCGCGGTATATACCAAGCGGTGAAAGGCCTTTTTGCTCAGCAACCTTCGCTTCCATCAACACAGAGGCTGACGCACCATCCGATAGCTGGCTGGCGTTACCTGCGGTGATGGTGCCGCCTTCAACCACGGTGCGTAGACCTGAAAGCCCTTCAAGTGTTGTGGTTGGGCGATTGCCCTCGTCTTTTTCAAGGCACACATCATGGAAAGATATTTCTTTGGTTTCTTTGTCCATCACGCCCATTTTAGTGGCGAGCGGTACGATCTCATCATCAAACTTACCAGCCTCTTGTGCGGCTGCTGTCCGCATTTGCGATTGGTAGCCATACTCATCCATCGCATCACGGCTAATAGCGTAACGCTCAGCAACCACTTCAGCGGTTTGCAGCATAGGCATATAAACATTTTTATGCATGGCAACGAGGCTTTTATCGACCATTTGATAGGTGTTCATATGCTCGTTTTGCACCAGTGAAACACTCTCTAGGCCACCGCCAACTGCTATATCCATGCCGTCAGAGACGATTTGTTTAGCCGCCGTTGCAATCGCCATCATGCCGCTTGAGCATTGACGATCTATGGTCATACCCGACACTGTGGTCGGCAGACCAGCTCTGAGTGCTGCCAAACGACCGATATTCGGACTCGTGGTGCCTTGCGGCAAAGCCGAACCCATAATCACATCATCAACTTCGCCGCCGTCAATGCCAGCACGCTTAACCGCATGCTCAATAGCATGACCACCTAGTGTTGGCCCTTGGGTCGCGTTAAATGTACCGCGGTATGCTTTGCCAATAGGTGTACGTGCGGTAGAGACGATAACTGCTTCACGTGTCATGAATATATCCTTTTATAAGATTAAATATTTAGCCTATTTTAAAGTCTTTGCCTTGTGCTTTAGCGGCATTTTGTAAAAACTTAATAGACTGCTGCCCGCCCATCTTAAGCTCTTTAGCGGTGTCTTCGTTATTTATGCCATCCCAGTTTGCAGCGATATTCTCTGGTGTCGCATCCTCTGGTTTGAAAGCCAGTCCCTCAGTTTCAGTAATGATAGCGCGCGCATAAGAGCCAGCACCCGCTGCCAAAATAACGCGGGTTGGTGCGTCTTTGCTCACCATATAAAGCACTGCAGGGCTAACAAGCGCTGGGTCCAACATATCGAGCGCCTCTTGTGGCATCAGGCCTTCAGTCATCGCTGTTGCGGCGACTGGCGCCAAGCAATTTACCCGAATATCAAACTTTTGACCTTCTAGAACCAATGTATTCATCAAGCCAACCATCGCGAGCTTAGCTGCGCCGTAGTTGCTTTGCCCAAAGTTGCCGTAAAGGCCTGAGGATGACGTGGTAAGCACCACACGACCGTAATTTTGTTCAATCATATGCGGCCAAACCGCTTTCGTGCAATTAGCTGACCCTTGCAAATGCACATCCATAACCAGCTTGAAGTCTGCGAGGTCCATTTTTACGAAGGTCTTATCGCGTAGAATACCCGCGTTATTAACCAAAATATCTACACGACCCCATTTGCTAATCGTGCTTTCAACCATGTCCGTTACTTCGTCCATGTTACAAATATTGGCGTAATGCGCCATCGCCTCACCGCCTGCTGCTTCAATTTCAGCCACCACAAGGTCCGCTGGGTTATCAACGCCTTCAGGGCGGGCGAGATCGTTCACCACAACCTTTGCACCGCGTGCCGCTAATTGAAGCGCATGGCTACGACCAAGACCGCCACCAGCACCTGTAATAATTGCCACTTGTCCATCAAATTGAATGGTCATTTTCTCATATCCCTTATTAACTGTATGTAAGGCAATTGAACCTCACATCTTCCTACTGCTGAAATTGCGTATTTATTTTATAAAAATGCTGTTGTTTGAACTTATAGTATGTAATCTTACTTTCAGCAGAATGTAAAGCAGGATATTACGGTGACTGAAAATACTAAAACTACAAAATACTCACCTTTTGACAGGACGGCACAACGTGACCGTAAACGCCAAGCGATCTTAGAGATATCAGCTCGGTTATTTAACACTAAAGGCTCCCGCGGAACGACGCTTATTGACATAGCGTCGCGCCTCAACTTGACCAAGACCAGCCTTTATTATTATGTAAAGACCAAGGAAGAGCTGATCTATCTTTGCTATTTAGATACGCTTCGCATGATGGGCACCTTGCTTGACCGCGCTGAAGAGCAAGCGAGCGAACCGCTTGAAACGCTAGAGGCTTTCGTTGATATCTATTTTGAATACTGGAGCCTTGCTGAACAGAACAAAGCGCCTGCAACGGCTGTACTTGCAGAGATTTACACTCTAAAAAATGAACATAAAAAAGATGTGCTGAGCGCCTATAGCGCCTTCTTGAGACGCATATCTGGTATCATCGAGCGTGGGCGTGACCAAAAAACCATGAAGGTACGCAGTGTTATGGCCCTCACACACGCTTTCACCTCCACCATGCAGTGGTCTGTTGTGTGGTTGCCTAATCTTGGAGCAGATAAAACTGATCAAGCCGCCAGCGCCTTTAAAATGATCCTGCGGGACGGCCTATCTAGTTGGGCGAGTGCGGTGCCGCAAACCGCCCTACCCATGCCGCAGGCAAATTCTACTGGCGGCTTCAACAAAGATATCAATAGCCAGATAAAACAAGAGGCCTTTATCAAAACTGCTAGTGGCTTGTTTAACCGCAAGGGCTATAAAGGCACATCACTTGACGAAATAGCTGAAGAACTCGGCGTCACCAAAGGTGCGTTTTATTATCACATCAAAAATAAAGAAGACCTGCTCTTGATGTGCTTTGACCGCACTATTGATACAATGACCGAAACTGCGCAACTCGCAGATCAATTTGGCCGCGATGGCCTCGCAAAGCTCTTTTTAGGGGCCGCGCGCTTGTTTGCCATTCAAAACTCTGAGGCTGGTCCGCTTATCAGGACCGACCACCTCATTGCACTAGACCGCGAAACCCGCGACCCCATCCTAGAAAAAATTCGTCGCGTCAGTGATCGCTTCGGCGCCTTTATCCGCGAAGGCCTTAATGATCACACTATCCGCCCGATAAACGCGGTAATAGCACAAGAAATTGTCCTGGGAACTATTATGGGGGCAGATGAACTAAGTCGTTGGCAAGACATAGAAGATCTAAACAGTTCTGCGCATGACTATCTTGATTTCATTGTGACAGGTCTAGATATAGAAAAAGATAAATGAGGAAAATAAAATGACTATAGGGCACCTAGATATACCCAGTTTAAAAGACCAAGTAAGCCCTGAAGAGTGGCAAGCGCGCGTCGACCTAGCAGCGCTTTACCGTCTTTGTGCCTTATTCGGTTGGGATGACCTTATTTATACCCATATTTCCATGCGCGTTCCCGGCACTGAAAATGAATTTTTGATCAACCCACTCGGCTTAATGTTTGATGAAATAACCGCCTCTTCACTGCTAAAAATTAATCAAGAAGGCGAAAAAATTATGGAAAGCCCCTTTTATGCAAACGCTGCGGGCTTCACTATTCACAGCGCTGTACACGGAGCCGTCGCTGACGCCCACTGTGTCATTCACCTTCACACCAGCTATGGCATTGCTGTTTCTAACCAAGAGCAAGGCTTGCTACCAACCTGCCAGAGCGCCATTTTCCCCTGGGCATCTCTTGCGTATCATGACTATGAAGGTATCGCCACGCGCCCTGATGAAAAGATACGCCTATGTGAAGACCTCGGCGATGCAAAAGCGCTTATCTTACGCAATCACGGTACTATGACACTCGGCAAAAATGCGGTTAACGCCTTCCAAGCCATGTATTTCCTAGAGGAAGCCTGCAAAATTCAAATTCTTAGCCAATCTGGCGGCGCAAAAATCAACCTTGTTAGTGAAGAGGCCATAAAAAACACCTTGCAGGACTATGTGAAAGTTGCAAGCGATGGTGCGATGGACAATCTCCTTTGGCCTGCCTTACTGCGCAAATGTGACCGCGCTGACCCAAGCTATAGAGATTAATATGACAATTGCCCCACTGCTTGAACGCCTCGCCCTCACCCAGATAGATGAAAATCTATTTGAAAGCGGAAACAATGCCATGCGGAACGGTCATGTCTTTGGTGGCACGCCACTGGCTTGCTCAGTTGGTGCTGCACAAGCAACCGTCTCTGATGACCTCAATATTCACTCGCTCCACGCATATTATCTACGACCTGGAAAAGACGATCAGCCGATCCGTTATGAGGTGGAAACAGCCCGCGATGGTCGTAGCTTTTCAACCCGCCGAGTGGTGGCAAAGCAAGGTGATGATGTTATTTTTATCACCTCTATGTCTTTTCAAATAATTGAAAAAGGCCTTACACATCAAATAGATATGTCTGAGGTGCCGCAACCTGAAAAACTAATGAACACAGAAGATTTGGCGAAAGCCATGCCTAAGGAAAAGATGTGGGAACACCGTAATGACCCAGTGTTCTTACCCTTTGATCGTCGTCATATCTTATCAGCTGAAAGTCCCTTCAAGGGTCACTGGCTTCGCTTTACTGAAGGACCAGTGGATAGTTCTCATCTCAATATTCAGTTGCTGGCTTACATCTCAGATTACGCTCTATTGATGGCCGCACTTGGCCCCCATGGCTTTTTTGAAAAGCGCCGGCAGCTTAAAAATATCGCGAGCATTGATCATGCCATGTGGATCCATGACCCTGATCTTAAAGTAGATGACTGGCTATACTATGAAACGGTAAGCCCTTGGTCGGGCAACGCACGTGGGCTATCTAATGGCTCTTTCTATACTCGTGACGGCAAGCTTGTTGCCACTGCCATGCAGGAAGGTCTTATCCGCATGAAACCTGAAGAACTAGAAGAATAAGCTAAAAAGTCTCGGCGCTCTGATTATTTCAACTTCATTTTAATCGTGCTTTTAATGGTCTTACCGTACGGCGGCAAGAAGCCGATGAGCTTCATGATATTAATCTTAGAAAAACGCAGAACCGAGCGGGCGTGGGAGAAGGTTTTGAAACCATCGACACCATGATAATTGCCCATACCACTGGCACCGACACCGCCAAACGGCATCTGGTCTTGCCCACCTTGCCAAACTACATCGTTGACCATGGCACTGCCAGATATGGTGCCGCGAATGAAAGCATCTTCTTCAGCCTTATCATGACCAAAATAATACGCGGCTAGTGGACGGTCGCTTGCGCTAATGCGCGCCACCACTTCATCCACCGATTTATAGGTAAGCACAGGTAATACTGGGCCAAAAATTTCGTCTTGCATGACTTTCATATCGTCCGTGGGGTTTAAAATTAGCGCACCTGGCAGTTTGTTAGTCTTGTTCTGCCCTTCAAAGTTTTCATTGGCAGGGTTAATCATTCGCACATCAGCGCCCTTCTCGCGGGCATCCTCGACCCATGAAATAAGTCGTTCGCGGTGAAGCGGTGTGATAATGGATGTATAATCATTATTATCCAACATGGTTGGGTACATTGCCGACACGGTCTGCGTGAAAGTGCTAACAAATTCTTCTACACGGTCCTCGCTGATATACAGATGGTCAGGTGCAAGACAAATTTGACCTGCGTTCATAAACTTACCAAGGCCTACGCGCTCTGCCACCATCTTCATGTCAGCGCTGTCACTCACAAACACTGGTGATTTGCCGCCAAGTTCAAGCGTTACGGGTGTTAGGTTCTTCGCTGCCGCTGCCATCACGAGCTTACCAACCGAGGTTGGCCCCGTGAAAATGATATGATCAAAAGGCTGCGAGACAAAAGCCGCACCCACTGACGGGCCGCCNGTNACNACNGTTACTTCGGTCTCATCAAAATTTGCGGCAATGAGTTCAGCAATTAGTTTGCTAGTGCGCGGCGTATGCTCTGATGGCTTAATAATACAACGGTTCCCAGCTGATAGCGCGTTTGAGAGCGGCACGAACATCATTCCGATAGGGAAATTCCACGGTGCCACGATGCCAACAACACCTTTAGGCTGGAAACGCACTTCGCCGCGCGCGCCTATCAGGCCCATCGGAAATTCCAAGCTACGCTTCTCAGCTTTCATCCACTGTTTTACATGCTTAATGGCATGGTTGAAACCGCCTACACTCGCCACGATATCCGCAAGCATAGTGGTGTCTTCACTGCGGTGACCAAAGTCTTCAGACACAGTTTGAGCAATGAGGTCTGCGTTATCCACCAAAATGGCTTTGGCCCGTTTCATTCGGTCGATCCGCACAGCAGCAGACACCTCTCCTTCAGCAACAAAGGCAGCACGCTGCTTTTCCACCAAAGCTTGAATTGTCGATGTCTCAAAATCCACTAAAGAGCCGTCCATGATATTATCCCTCATACTACATGTGTTGTTGGCGCGTAGTTTGCGCTTAACATACCGAAAGGTCAAATACTTTAAGAATGAACTAATGCGCTAGGGGTAGAGCACATGTTTGGACCAGCTATCACCAGCATTGTTTAAAGTGAATATATCGCGAAAATGAAGACGGAACTTACGGTCCTCCCAAAATTCAAAGCGATTTGGCACGATACGGAAGCCAGACCAGTTGGGGGGGCGCGGGATATCCCCTACCCCAAACTTGGCAGTATATTTTGCAATAGCAGCCTCAAATTCAAACATNCCTTCCATCGGCTCAGATTGCTGCGAAGCCCATGCACCAATGCGGCTGCTGCGCGGTCTTGAAGAAAAATAAGCATCTGCTTCAGTGTCGCTCACCACTTCCACCGTGCCCTCAATGCGCACTTGCCGCATCAGGCTTTTCCAATGGAACAACACCGATGCATGGGGGTTAGCTTGCAGTTCACGACCTTTTTGGCTGTTGAAATTGGTATAAAAGACCACACCGCGCTGATCAAAGCCCTTCATCAGGACCATGCGCATGCTCGGCAACCCTTCAGGCGTCGCAGATGCAACCGACATCGCCTCGGGTAAGTCGCTCTCGTTTGCCTTCGCTTTTTCAAACCATGTATTGAACTGGTCGAACGGGGCTGCAAATTCAGCTTGCTTGCTCATAAGTGCTATCCTTTTTTTACTTTCTTGCTGATTGCTCGCATAAATGCAAATTCTATCGCCTATTTTACCCGTTAAAAGCATAAATATGTAAGAAATGCCTTTAAAACTACCTGCAAATGACCATATAGAGAGCAATGTAATTTTTTAAGGTATTGGGTTCACTATGAGCGATTTATATAAAACACTCGGGGTCAGCAAAAATGCCGACCAAAAAGAGGTTAAGTCTGCCTACCGCAAATTAGCGAAGGAACTGCATCCAGACCGTAATCCTGGTGATGAAAAAATCGCTGACCGCTTTAAAGAGGTTTCCTCCGCCTATTCTATCATCGGCGACGAAAAACAACGTAAGCTTTATGANCAAGGCCAAATCGACGACCAAGGCCAACAAAAGAGCCCGTTTGGCGCTGGTGGCTTTGGTGGTGGTGGGCAACAGCGCGCTGGCGGTAACCCTTTTGGTGGTGGCGGTGGTGCGGAAGACCTATTTGCTGATCTTTTTGGTAGTAGTGGCTTTGGCGGACGTGGTGGCCCCAACCAGTTTAACCGTCCGCGCCCTGAAAAAGGCCGCGATATCACCTACCGCATGACTATTGGTTTCGAAGAAGCAGCCCTTGGTGGCTCACGGCGCTTAACACTCAGCGACGGTAAAACCATTGACGTTAAAGTGCCTTCGGGCGTTAAAACAGGCCAGCAAATCCGCCTTAAGAACAAGGGTGAAGGCGGCGCACACGGCGGCGCTACCGGTGACGGCATGATCAATATAACCGTTGCTCACCATCCGTTTTTTCGACGCGACGGTAATAACATATTGATGGATCTACCTATCGGCGTTGAAGAAGCCGTTTTAGGTACGCAATTAAAAGTACCGACAATCCATGGCAGCCTCTCTATTAAGGTGCCTGCTGGGTCTTCCTCAGGTACGCGCCTGCGCCTCAAAGCAAAAGGCATCCACATAAAATCTGATAAAGGTGACCAGTTTGTAATCCTGAAAGTTGTTCTCCCAACAGAAAAAGATGACAAACTCGCGGACTTTGTGGAACAATGGGCCAACGATGAGACACATGAGCAGGCAGGTGACGCCGCGCGCAAAAAACTGGGGATCTAGGCATAATGGCTGATGGGGTTAAAAGAAGCATTCTCGCGCACCACTTGGCGCGGCTTAAAGATGCCTTCATACATTTTATTCAGCACGATGGCCCAGCAAGCGCCGGTAACATGGCTTTTTTGACCATGCTCTCCATCTTCCCTTTCATCATTTTTTTGATCGCAGTTTCTGGTCTCGTCGGACAAACAGAACAAGGCTTAGCCGCTATCACTATGATTTTGGATATCTTACCGCCTGAAATCGCGTCAGTATTAGAAGGTCCTATTCAAAGCATTCTCAGCAGCACCAGCGGACAAGTGGTTACTTTTTCTATTTTCGTGGCACTGTGGACCGCAGCATCGGGCGTGGAAGCCGCACGACACGCGCTTATTCGTGCCTTTGGCAAAGACTTTGCTCATGCCTTTTGGCGTCGCCGTCTTGAAAGCCTGCTGGTTGTGATGGTGGCTGTGATCCTCATCCTTGTCTCCATCTCTATTCAGGTTATCGGCCCTGCTATAATGAAGATAGGCACTAGTCTTTTCCCCGAGCAAATAACCAATGGCATCAACGAGCTTTGGGTTTGGCTCAGATACATCGTAAGCCCTGCTATCCTTTGCTTTGGGTTGTTTGGGGTCTATATGGCCCTAACCCCACGTCGTGTCTCTAAGCCGCGCAAACTGCCAGGTGCTATTATGTCGCTGTTGGTTTTAATGATGACCGCTGCGGGGCTAAGCACGTATCTAAAATATGCCGGCAACTACGATGTCACATACGGCTCTCTCGCGGGTGTCGTCATCATGCAGCTTTTCTGTTTTGTTATCTCTATCGGCTTTATCTTGGGCGCAGAGCTTAACGCTAGTTACACCCGTGCGACTGAGTTAAAAAAGCGAGAAGATGCTGAACAAGCCAAGCTAGAAACAAAAACAACTTAAGTTCTGAGCTTTTACCACCTCAAAGATTGACCAAAACGCAGCATAGTGTAGGATAGCGCCTAGACTTATAAAATTGAATCTGCTGGCGATTACAAGACCTTGCAGTTGAAAAGGATAAAAGTAATGGGTGATTTGTTAAAAGGAAAACGTGGACTGATCATGGGCGTAGCGAACGATCGTTCCATGGCTTGGGGAATTGCTAAAGCATGTGCTGAACAAGGCGCAGAAATGGCATTCACCTACCAAGGCGACAGTCTTAAAAAACGAGTGGAGCCGCTCGCGGCCTCTATTGGCTCTACTATCATTGAGCCATGTGATGTTACTGACGCAGCTTCCATTGACGCTTTGTTTGAAGTACTTACCGAAAAATGGGGCACCTTCGACTTTTTTGTTCACGCCATTGGCTACTCTGATAAAAGCGAGCTTCGTGGTCGCTATATCGACACATCACCAGAAAACTTCGCGATGACCATGAACATCAGCGCATATAGCTTTGTCGCAGTTGCACAGCGCGCTGAAAAAATCATGAACCCAGGCGGCTCTATGCTGACCCTCACCTATTACGGCGCGACCAAAGTTATGCCGCATTATAACGTGATGGGCGTAGCCAAAGCGGCTCTGGAAGCCAGCACCCGCTTTATGGCGCGTGACTTGGGCGAAAAAGATATTCGTGTGAATGCAATTTCTGCAGGACCGATGAAGACACTCGCTGCCTCTGGCGTGGGCGATTTTCGCCGTCTGCTAAACTATAATGCAAAAAATGCACCCCTAAAACGCAACATNACATTGGATGATGTGGGCGGTGCAGGCCTTTACCTTGTCAGCGANCTTTCAAGCGGTGTAACGGGTGAAATTCACTTCGTTGACGCTGGATTTAATATCACCTGCATGCCGGGTGATGACGACATAATGCAACTGATCGCGGATATGGACTAAACATATGTCAGTAAACAGCTTTGGACGATTATTTAGAGTAACAACATGGGGCGAAAGCCACGGACCAGCTATCGGCTGCACAGTGGATGGTTGCCCACCACGCGTTGCTCTGAGTGAAGCTGATATCCAACCGTTTTTGGATGAGCGCCGCCCCGGCCAAAGCAAGTTTACCACACAGCGCCAAGAAGCTGACCAGGTGAAAATTTTATCTGGTGTTTTTGAGGGCAAAACAACGGGCACACCCATTCAATTGCTTATCGAAAACACTGATCAGCGCAGCAAAGATTACGGCGACATAGCCCAAAGCTATCGCCCAGGTCACGCTGATCTCACTTACGATGCAAAATATGGCATTCGTGATCACCGTGGCGGTGGTCGCTCTAGCGCACGAGAAACCGCAATGCGGGTCGCTGCTGGTGCCATTGCCCGAAAGGTTTTGGGTGATAGCGTCACCATTAAAGCTGCCATGGTACAAATGGGCGAGATAGCAGTAAACCGTGACACTTGCGACTGGTCCACAGTGCGCGATAATCCATTTTTCTGCCCTGATCCAACAACTGTAGGGCCTTGGGAAGATAGCCTAACAGCCCTTAGAAAAGACGGAAATTCAATTGGCGCTATCATCGAAGTGGTGGCCGAGGGTGTTCCTGCTGGTCTCGGCGCGCCTATCTACGGCAAACTTGACGGTGATTTGGCTGCTGCCATGATGAGCATCAACGCTGTGAAGGGCGTTGAAATTGGCGCTGGCATGGGTGCTGCGGCCCTTACTGGCGTGAGCAATGCAGATGAAATTCGCATGGGCGAAGACGGCGAGCCTATATTCCTCTCTAACAATGCAGGCGGTATTTTAGGCGGCATTTCTAGCGGACAACCCGTTGTTTGCCGCTTTAGCGTTAAACCAACCAGCAGCATTTTAACACCGCGCAAGTCTATCACCTCCGACGGCGAAGAAACCGACGTGGTCACAAAGGGTCGTCACGACCCATGCGTGGGAATTCGTGCTGTGCCAATAGCTGAAGCGATGATGGCTTTGGTACTGCTTGATCATGTGATGTTGCACCGCGCACAATGTGGCTAGGTGTTGTTAAGTGTGGTTAAGGGCTCACGTCTTTCTTGTAAACACCAACAAGCTCGATATGCGGTGTCCAACGGAACTGCCCAACGGGCGTGACGCTATCTAGCGTATAACCACCCTCTTTTAAGATGCGACCATCGCGCCCAAAACTATTGGGGCTGCAACTGACTGCAACTAGGGTCGGTATGTCACTATCTTTCAGAGCATCCACTTGTTCCTTAGCGCCAGCGCGCGGCGGATCAAAGACAACAGCGTCAAAGCCTTTTAACTCTTTGGCTGTCATTGGACGCCTGTATAAGTCCCTATGTTTATTGATGATTTGTTTAAAACCAGTCGAACGATTAATACCCGCTTGGCACGCATCTGACGCAGGCTTAAAGCCCTCTACCGCCAGCACTTGGGCTTTTTTCGCCAGAGGAAATGTGAAGGTTCCAATCCCAGAAAACAGGTCTGCCACACGCCTGCAACCTTCAACACCCTTGAGCACCAAGTTAACCAGCGCAGCTTCGCCTTCATCGGTCGCTTGAATAAAAGAGGACGGCGGCAGTGGCACCTGTGCACCAGCAAAATTCATCACTGCTTCGCCGCGAATGATAACAGGGTCCATAAAGCCACGGTCGTTCCAATTGAGCGATGCGATATCATGCGCATTCGCGAAATCAACTAGGGCCTCGCGCTGCTCTAGCGAAATTTCCATTGGTGCATCGATGAGTAAATCAATACCAGATGCAGTGAGCGTGATAGCAACCTCACCTGCCTTACGCGGAGGAAAAATATCGTTAAGGACTTTTTTAAGTGGCTTAAAGATATCTGTGATCTCTGAGCGGGTCACTGGGCACTCTTTGAGGCTGACAAGCTGGTGACTAGCTCGTTTATTAAACCCAAGCACGATACCGCCTGCTGTTTTAAGTACCTTTAGATTAACGCGACGACGCGAGGCCTCAGGGCTAATGATCGGCTCGTTGACCACTGTGTCTTCGTGACCGTGATGCGCGAGTGTTGCTGCCACTGATTCTTTCATCCACTCAGTATAAAGTGCGTCGGGCATATATTGCATTTGGCATCCACCACAGCTGCCAAAATGTTGACAGGTAGGTTTGATACGATCTGGGCTTTCATCAATAATTTCAAGGAGTTCTGACTTATAACCAAAGCGGCCTTTTTTGCCGAGCCTGATTTTAACCCGCTCGCCCTCAAGCGCCATAGGCACAAAAATTTGACCGTCCGGTCCCTGAGATACACCGTCACCACCGACACCAATTTCGCTTATGATTACTTCCAAAACATCAGTCACTGTGCCGCTCCGCTAATAGTAAAAACTCTTTGTTGCCGTCAGGTCCTGTGATGGGGCTATCGCTCAATGCAATTGTTTTCCATCCCTCAAGGTCATTGAACCAGTTGCTTATGTCAGCCTTGACCTCATCATGCAAGGCTGGGTCCTTGACCACGCCGCCCTTGCCAAGCCTACCCTTGCCCACTTCAAACTGAGGCTTGATAAGCACTATAGCAGCACCGCCTTTTTTTACGCGCTCAAGCCCCGCAGGCAACACCAGTTTTAGCGAGATAAAGCTCGCGTCACACACCAGCAGATCAATGTCATCGGGGATAATCTTTGCTGTTAACGCGCGAGCATTGGTTTTTTCTAACGAAATAACCCGCGGATCATCAGCGAGCTTTTTCGCGAGCTGCCCTTGCCCCACATCCACTGCGTACACCTTGCTAGCACCGTTCGCGAGCGCAACATCGGTAAAACCACCAGTCGATGCACCAATATCCAAAACAATCTTGTCACGGGCACTCATGTTGAAGACATCAAACGCGCCTACAAGTTTCATGCCACCCCGACTAACCCAAGGATGCTCTAGTGCGCTAATAGTTAAAGTATCTGTATTCCAAACAGGCTGATTAGGTTTTTTAACAGGCGTATCATTGATCAGCACCAAACCTGCTTTAATCAGCGACTGGGCGCGCGCACGGCTTTCAACCATACCACGCTCAACGAGGGCGATATCTGCTCTAGTTTTACCAGTCATGTTATTGCCTTAAGCGGATGCAGGACGAGATAAGTCGTTATGTCCCATAGCTTTTAGAGAGGTTTCAATGATATGTTCCGCGTTCAAACCAGCGTCTGCATACATAGCATCAGGCGCTCCGTGTTCTTGGAAAATGTCAGGCAACGTCATAGCGCGGAGTTTTAGGTTACCGTCGAGCAGGCCTTCACTGCCAAGATACTCCGCAACGTGAGAGCCGAATCCACCAACAGCGCCTTCTTCGATAGTGATCAAAACGTCATGGTTAAGCGCCAAATCACGTAGCATCTGATGATCCAGCGGCTTAGCAAAGCGCGCATCAGCAACTGTGGCGGAAAGACCTTTCCGCTCCAACTCTTCCGCGGCTTTCATCGCTTCACCTAGGCGTGTACCCAGCGACAGCAGAGCAACCTTAGTGCCCTTCTTAACGATACGGCCTTTACCAATTTCCAGCGGTGTGCCGCGCTCAGGAAGCTCAAGCCCGGTGGAATTACCACGAGGATAGCGCACCGCTGATGGGCCATCCGTGTAGGCGGCTTGTGTTGCTACCATATGCATAAGGTCTACCTCATCCGCTGCTGCCATCACGACCATGTTGGGCAAGCAAGATAGATAAGTAATGTCAAAGCTACCCGCGTGGGTTGGGCCGTCAGCACCCACGAGGCCTGCGCGGTCAATCGCAAAACGAACAGGTAAGTTTTGGATCGCGACATCATGAACAATTTGGTCATACGCGCGCTGCAAGAAAGTAGAATATATTGCAACAAACGGTGCATACCCTTCACAGGCCATACCCGCAGCAAATGTCACTGCGTGTTGCTCAGCAATACCAACGTCAAATGTGCGCTCAGGGTAGGTTTGGCCGAATTTGTCAAGGCCCGTTCCTGACGGCATCGCAGCTGTGACTGCAACAATTTTTTCATCAACGGCTGCTTCGGCCATCAAGGCTTTAGCAAACACGCCCGTATAGCTCGGATTACCGGGAGAGGACTTTGCTTGCTCCCCTGTCACCACATCAAACTTGGCAACAGCATGATATTTATCTGATGCAGCTTTACCAAACGGATGACCATGGCCTTTTTCAGTAACAACATGCACTAAAATTGGGCGGTGTGTTTCGTTAGCATCCCTAACATTTTCCAGCACCGGCACTAAATGCTCCATGTTATGACCGTCAATTGGACCAACATAATAAAAGCCCAGCTCTTCAAACAGGGTACCGCCTGTTGCAAAGCCCCTAGTAAACTCGTCAAACTTTCGCAAAAAATCTGCCATAAAACGCGGCATACGGCGGGCTGCACGCTTACCATACCCACGCATAGTAAAATAAGACCGTGAAGACAGCAGCTTCGCCAAATATGCGCTCATAGAGCCAACTGGCGGAGCGATCGACATATCATTATCGTTAAGGATCACCACGAGGCTATTGCCCGCCGCTTGTGCATTGTTCATGGCTTCATAAGCCAAGCCCGCACTCATAGAGCCATCGCCGATCACTGCAATTGCTTTTTGATTGCCGCCATCCATGCGATTAGCAACTGCCATACCAACAGCAGCTGAGATGGATGTAGAGGAATGGCCTGCACCAAATGGGTCATAAATGCTCTCTTTACGCTTAGTAAACGGAGAAAGACCTTCAGGTTGGCGAATGGTACGCATTTCTTCGCGGCGACCGGTGAGAATTTTATGAGGATAGGCTTGATGGCCCACATCCCAGATCAAATGATCATCTGGCGTGTTAAAAACGTAGTGAATAGCGGCTGTCAGTTCAACAACACCAAGACCAGCGCCAAAATGCCCGCCTGTGACGGAAACAGCATCAATCATATCAATCCGCAATTCATCCGCAAGTTGTGTTAACTGGCTTTTATCCAGCTTACGCAAATCGGCTGGACTGCTGATTTGATCTAGCAGTGGTGTGTTAAGACCTGCACTCACGTATTCACCTCACACTCATTATCCCACAGCGGGATTGTTTAACTACGTCGGTTTATAGCAAAATGCGCTAATGCACGCAAAAGGTCAGCCCGTTCATCAAAGATATTAAGATGCTCAATGGCTTGATCTGCCAGTATTTTTGCCTGCTGGCGAGCACGTTCTAAACCCATAATACTGATAAGCGTGGCTTTGCCTGCAGCTGCATCCTTGCCTACAGCCTTGCCCATTTCTTCTTCGTTGCCTTCAACGTCCAGAAGGTCATCAGCAATCTGAAAAGCAACTCCCAAGTCATGAGCATATCCGGCTAGGGCCGCACGACTTTTGTCATCAGCTTCAGCCAAAATTGCACCCGCCATCACAGAGCAAGAAATTAAAGCACCAGTTTTAAGGGCTTGCAACCTGTGGATTTCACGTTCATTCAAATCTTTTGTTTCTGCAATGATATCAATCATTTGGCCACCCATCATGCCCTTGGCACCAGAGGCTTTAGCAAGTGTATCAGTAAGCTCTAACCGTACGTTCGCATCTGTGTGCGTCGCTTCATCCAGCAAAAGCTCAATACCAACAGCCAAGAAAGCGTCGCCCGCCAAAATCGCAGTCGCCTCATCAAACTTTTTGTGACAGGACGGTACACCACGCCTCAGATCATCATCATCCATAGCGGGTAAATCGTCATGAATAAGTGACGAAACATGAATAGCTTCAACGGCCGCTGCAACACGAATAGCGCGTGATTTAGGAACATCGAATAGCTGGGAACTTGCTAGCACTAAAATTGGGCGCAGTCGCTTGCCGCCTGACATGAATGAATAGCGCATGGCCTCAAAAAGCCGCGACTCCAATTCGTCAGTAACGGTCAGGTGCGGGTCCATAACCCGTTCGACAGCCTCAGATGTGGCCTTAATGGCCTCCATGAGTGAATCAGTAAATTCCATGAATTATTCCGTATCTAAAGGCTCTGTTGATTGAACATTACCTGCTTCATTAAGGGTTATTTTTTCAATTTTTGCTTGGGCTGATTTTAGCTTGTCCTCGCAGTGTTGCTTAAGAAGTGTACCGCGTGTGTACATATCTATAGAGGCCTCAAGGCTCACATCACCAGCCTCAAGTTTCGCAACAATTTCGTCCAACGCCGAAAGCGCATCCTCAAAAGTTAGAGATGCAATATCATCTGGAAGTGGATCATTTTCAGCCATCATTCATTCCTTAGTTCGCTCTACCGCAAGTTATAGTCTGCTCGGACCTATGCGCCAAGTGATTAAGTAAATTAAATGCACATTACAACCCTCTTTTAGGCAGTTTGATGGCACAGCAGTGATAAATAAAGACACATTAGCACCTATTCTATCTATTGCGGGGACCAACTATCGCGCTATAAGTTAAGTAAAGGTGCACTGGCGCTGCTAAATTTGGGAATGGGTCGTGAACGAATCTGTACAATCAACTGAAATTGTCCAAGAGGCAAATGCGGCCGTTATAATGGCGAGCGCGGACCATCTTGCATACGGTGGGTTGGTCGCCCTGCCCACTGAGACTGTGTATGGCTTAGCGGCAGACGCAACAAACGGTACCGCCGTGGCAGCAATCTTCGAAGCTAAGAACCGTCCGCACTTTAACCCGCTCATTTGCCATGTGTATGACGGTGAAATGGCTGCAAAACTCGTCAACATCAACGCAGTAGCTCAAAATCTGATCGATGCTTTTTGGCCTGGCCCCCTTACCTTGGTGTTGCCTGCACTGGCTGACAATGGCATTTGTGACCTAGTGACAGCAGGGCTTGATACACTTGCTGTTAGAATGCCAGCGAATGAGGTTACCCGCGCGATTATAGAAAAGCTTGGTAAACCGATCGCAGCCCCCAGCGCCAACCTATCAGGCAAGATCAGCCCAACCACCGCAGCCCATGTAGCAGAAAGCTTATCTGACTTCGTTAAAGTCATCGTCGATGACGGCCCGACAAGTGAAGGGATTGAATCCACAATTGTTGCAGTGAACGAAACTAAGATCACACTCCTGCGCCCCGGCACCATCACCCAAGACGCTATCGAAGAGGCCACCGGCCTATTGGTCACCACTCAAAATAGTGCGGAGATTATCGCACCTGGCATGATGCAAAGCCACTATGCCCCTGACACTCCTTTAATACTGAACGCAGAGCTACGCGAAAACTCATGCTTCATGATCGGCTTCGGTGCTATTGACGGTGACATCAGCCTCAGCCAAAGCGGTGATTTAAAGGAAGCGGCAAGCAAGTTGTTCGCAAGTCTAAGACAAGCTGACAAAGCCAATATGTCTAAGATTTTGGTAGCCCCTATTCCACATGAAGGCCTTGGCATCGCCATAAATGACCGTTTAGAACGCGCAGCCGCACCAAAGTAACTCTTTGTTTTTATTGATGTAATAATTTAATTTATTTTAATTGCATCTAAACCCGTCCCTCACAGCATCTACCCTATGACTACGAGATAAAACAAAAAGCTCGGGTCATGACAGTAACAAAACGTAACAACGAACGAATAATAACAATATTGAAATGGAGAGAATTATGCATGAGGGTTGGGTTTTTATTATGTTGTTTATATGTGCTCTAGGAGCCATCGCAACATATCTATTCATCAGTTACAAAAAAGAAGCCGAACGTCAGACAACAATTCGTCTGGCTGTCGATAAAGGCCAAGAGCTTACAGCAGACGTGGTTGCAAGCTTGGTACCCAAAAAGCGGAACAGCTTTCTAACAGGCCTCAACATTGGCATGCCCTTTGTTGGCCTTGGTTTAGCCTTCGTCGTATTTGGGTACGGTATTGGTGAGCCAGACGCACAGTGGGGTGGTGTATTCCCTCTATTCGTTGGTCTTGGCTTCATCGCATCATGGTATATTGGCCGCAAAATAGTTTAATATACGTAATGCATGATGCCCGCATAAAAACGGGCTACGGGCTAGATAATCCGCTTATCTTAGCCGCTAGAGCCGGCGACAGTGTCGCATACGGGCGATTGGTAAATCTTTATCAGTCGCCCCTTCGGGCATTTTTGCGCCGCCTCACCCGCGGCAACCACGCCCTAGCTGATGACCTATCGCAAGATACTTTTTTGCAGGCTTACATACAGTTGGAGCAATACCGCGGCGAAAGCAGCCTCCAGTCTTGGATGATGGGTATTGGCTACAGAATTTTTCTACAACACGTTAGAAAAAACAAGCGCCGCAAAGAGCTGATGGAGGGCATGGAAGAGACAATGTCCACACCGCAAAGCTATGATGACAAACGCTTTGATCTTGAACGTGCCATGACCTACTTATCCGCCGATGAGCGCGCGGCCATCACGCTAAACTCTCAGGAAGGACTGACCCACGAAGAAATATCAAAAGCGATGGATATGCCGCTTGGTACCGTTAAGTCTCATATCAAACGTGGACGAGACAAGTTAAAAGCGATATTAAGTAATTAGGAGATAATAATGACACACGAGCAAATATCAGATGCAGAGCTAGACGCTCTCCTTTCGGCGCCAAAAACACAGATTGTGGATAATGGCTTTACGGAGCAAACGCTCACCAGCATCAAAAAACGCGCGCTTATGCAGGCGGCTATCCCGCTTGGCATGGGACTTGTCGGTGCTGTGATAACGGCTGTAGCCCTGCCTCGCGGTTGGTTGACTAACATGTTTTCTGATGTGTCGATCATTGGTGCGTCTCAAACCATGGTCACTGAGGCTAGCAAATACGGCCTTATCGGTGGTTTATTTGTCGTCGGTAGTCTACTCGCTGTTATGTTTGCGGCCATAAGCAATCAAAATAAATGATTTAGAAACCTTTGTTCAAAGGTTTAATCCCAGTTTTATCAGCGTAGAAGGCCTTAATCTTGTTGATATCTGCCTCCATATCACCTGTTGGGTAAAAGACGTGCGACAAGCCCACCGTCCGTGTCTTACTATCAATATAAGCTAGCAAAATTGGTACATCTGCTGCCACTGCGATGCGGTAAAACCCTGTTTTCCATTTCCCAACATTTGAGCGCGTGCCCTCAGGCGCGATGCCCAATACCATATCATCTTCATCAAACAATTTCACAGCGGTACTCACCACAGCGCTAGCATCTTTGGTGCCACGATTGACAGGCATGCCGCCAAGCCACCGCATCAAATACCCCATCGGACCTTTAAAAAGCGTATGCTTACCTAGGAAGCGAACCTCCATGCGATATAAAAACACCAGTGTGATGAAAACGGGGAAATCCCAGTTGCTTGTGTGAGGTGCAGCAATTGCGACCACGCGGCGCTCTTTGGGCAGTTCACCGACGAGTTTATAACGCGCGATAAACAAAATCAAATGACTAAGCCACCTAAAGACATGCACAAAAATTGAATGGTAAACTAAATTACGCTTCACAACGTCCCTCCCAGAACCAAAATGGAGCTTATGGGGCAGATAGCTTTTTAACAAGGAAATAATCGCCAAAGAAAATGGCGGGAGGATGGGGGATCCTCCCGCCGTATAGAAGCGGTATCTACTCTTCAGGCAAACAGCAAATACCGTACTCAAAACTAACGTCTAATTAATCTCAGGCAAGAACATCAGACGCATTTCTTACTTTGCAGCATCCGTGCCAGTTTTCAAAANCCATATAAAACAATGACTTATGGAAATAGCATAACNACCACTTAAGAACTGTATCAAATTTGTATAAAATTTAGTATCAATTTTATACATTTTCTCAAAACCTGTCCCATTATGGGACGCAGTAAAATTTTAGGTCATTTTGGAACAGGTCTAATTTTTGGACTTTAAGAGCGTTTCAAGCCGCATCATGTCTTCAGCGTCTACCCAAAGGTGCGGTGAAATGCGTAGCATATCTCCGCGCAGGCTCATTACGACGCCTGCCTCTTTTAAGCTAGGCATCATGCGCTCCCCTGCCTCAAGGCCTACTTTAATACATAGAATATGTGGGCTGCGTTTATCCTTCGCGATACAGTCAAAGCCTTGCTCTGCAAAAATACCAGCAAGCTGGTCAGTCATTGCCTCACAGCTTTGACCTATATTCTCGATACCCCACTCTGCCAATTGACGTATACCTTCACGCACCAGAGGCATCAAAATAAAGTTGGAGCGTTCACCAACATCAAAGCGCCGCGCACCAGGCTGGTACTGATCCGTATAGTCGACAAGGCGGGCGAAATCTTCGCTGCCTTCACGCGAAATCCAGTTTTGCTCTANAGGGCGACCTTTCAGATGGCGCGGCGCCACATACATAAAGCCGGTGCTATAGGGGCCAAACATCCATTTATAGCCTGCCGTGAACATAAAGTCTGGGTCAACAGCTGCCACATCAAGTGGCACGGCACCCAAGGACTGGGTGACGTCTAGAACAAGTGCACTATCATTTTTCTTTAAAGCCGCCGATATCCTCTCAAGATCAATTAAACAACCGTTCGCCCAGTGAACATGTGGCAAAGCCGCCATAGCTATGCGCTCGCCGTGTGCTTCAATCTCGCTAGTGATCTCAGCCGTCCAATCGTCATCTGCTGGCGCTTTAACAAAAAGCAGCTCAGCACCAGTCTCTTCAGCCAGCGTCATCCATGGATAGACATTGGAGGGGAACTGCCCTTCTAATAGTAAAATATATTGCCCAGCTCCGACGGATAGATTTTTTGCAGCAACCGCTGCGCCGTAACTGGCTGCAGGAATAAATGCCAAGCACTCTGGGTCGATATCCAGCAAACTACCAATCTCAGTCCGCGTTGCCTCAGCGTCATCATAAAAAGACGCAGCAGACATCTGCCACGGGCGCATCATTTTAGCCGAGCCCTCAGCGGCTATCTCATCCATACGTATAGTAGATGGGGTCATATAAGCCGCGTTTAAATAAATCGTTTCACGCGGCATATCAAATAGATGGCGCTGGCTTTTTAAAATCATGAAATTTCTTTCAATCCTGTTTTAAATCGCTTTGCGTTAGCGACATACAGCGAGCTAGAAAACCCGATCATTTTAATTTCTTCTTCGTTAAGCTCTCTGAGAACCTTTGCTGGTGACCCTACAANGAGNACGCCGTCAGGAAAGCTTTTGTGTTCAGTGACCAGCGAACCAGCACCCACTATAGAGTTTCTGCCGATAACCGCATGATTGAGGATGGTACTGCCCATACCAATGAGCGAGTTATCGCCGATTGTACAGCCGTGAAGGGTAACCTTATGTCCAACTGTCACGCCCTCGCCTATTGTAAGCGGAGCACCGACGTCCGTATGACAAATGGAGCCGTCTTGTATATTGGTGTTAGCACCCACAATAATAGGATCATTATCACCGCGCAAAACACATTGAAACCAAACACTTGATCCCTCATGCAACACAACATTACCCATTACACTAGCATCAGGAGCCACAAAAATATCATCATTTTTCAACTCAGGCGCAACACCGTCTAACTCATATAACATGACTATACTTATCCTCTTCCTATCAGCAATGTGCCTTCATAACGGCGATGACGCAAGACTTTCAAATGAATTAAAGGTAAAAGCATTTTTATGACTAAAAAACTAACATCCTTAACCTCATCTGACCTTGAGTGGCGTGGCACTACGCCTGTATCGCCTCAGTATGGTGATATCTATTTCTCAGTTGAGGGCGGGCTCGCAGAAACTGAACATAATTTCATTAAAGCAGTGGGTTTGCCTGATGCTTGGATGGCTAGTGAACATTTCACTATCGCGGAAACGGGTTTCGGCACTGGCCTGAATTTTTTAGCAACATGGGCGCTACACAGGCAGCAAAACTCAGGTGGCACGCTTACCTTTATCTCTAGCGAAAACCATCCCCTATCTGAGGATGCACTAGAGACAGCCCACGCGCAGTTCCCAGAGCTAACAGAACTCGCCGCAGTGATGCGCGCCAGCTATCCGCCAACGTCTGCAGGTTTTCACCTCAGACTGTTTGACGGCGGCAAGGTGCGACTGCTTTTGCTATTTGGCGACGCAGCGGAGATGTTAGCCAAGCTTAATGCGAAGATTGATGCGTGGTTTTTGGATGGTTTCTCACCGGCAAAAAATCCTGACATGTGGTCAACTGCCCTATTCAAACAAATAGCACGTCTCTCAAAATCTGGTGCACGTCTCGGCACCTTCACCGCAGCTAGAGCTGTTTTTGACGGCCTAACCAAGGCAGGTTTTACCGTCATAAAAAGCGAAGGGCACGGCAACAAACGCAACCATATCACCGCGACATTTACCAGCGAAGAACAACCTGCAACACCGTATAAAACATGGCATAGCAGCGACAATGGCCGTNAGGGCGATGTGTTGATTATCGGTGCGGGTATCGCGGGAGCGGCCACTGCTGCTGCCCTCAAGCGCATGGGACGCAGCATCCGCGTTCTCTCCAGCGAACACCATGAGTGCGCGTCTGAAGTGCCCGTCGCGGTATTGTCGCCACGCTTTATTAAGGACACCAGCCCCCACGCCGATTTTTTGACCGCGAGCACAGCCCATGCACTGGCACGACAAGAGATTACCGCGCAATTATTAGCGCCTAGCGGCCTCACGCTCCATCCCTCAGCAGAGATGGATGAAAAGCGGATGNTCGCAACCAAGGCAATGCTGAACTGGCCGCAAAGNTGGCTCCGCAGTGACGGCCCTCGACAAAAGTTTGATAAAAGCGGCACGGTGAAATCCGCTGATGTCCTCGCTAGTTTATTGGATGGTATTGAGAAAATTTCAGGCACGGTTGAGCAAATGCAAAATCACGANGACCATTGGTTAGTGACTTTAACCGATGGATCAGAGCTTAAAGCCAATAATATTGTTATCGCGGCGGGTATGGGCTGTAAAAACATTGAAGCGACCGCATGTTTACCCATAATTGCCAACCGCGGACAGGTGGGCATCTTTGATGCGGAGAAACTGTGCGAACTAGCCCCTGAAACGCACAGTTTTGGTGGTTATTTAAGCCCTGAGTACACAGATAAGGGAAAAACTGTGCGTTTGCTGGGCAGCAGCTTCACAAAATGGCCTGAAGACGACACAAATTGGGCGGGTGCCCGCAAGGAAGACCAGCAACATTATATCGGGCGGCTCAACGGCGCTACAGGCAGCACAATAAGTGATGACATTGAAGCAGAGTATCAGTGGATCGGTCTGCGTGCGACCACATCCGATCATTTTCCCCTTGTTGGCCCAGTGCCAGATTGGGCAGCCTTTAAAAAACATATGGCGCCCTATAAATATGATACCAACATCAAACTAAAGGGAAATGCTCCCTACCAAAAAGGCTTGTTCGTGCTGACGGGTATGGGCTCCAAGGGCTATCAGCATGCTTTTCTTTCAGCCGAAGTGATCGCCGCGATGATAACGGGTACGACGAGCCCTATTCCCCATGATCAAGAAAAAGTGATCGCTCCTGCCCGCTTTTTGGTGAAAAATATCGCGCGCGGCAATTGAAATTATGCTAAAAATACATAAATATATTAAGCAATAAGCACTAAAAAATAAGGTCAAAAGCCATGACAGCAAACCCAATTGTTGAAATCTTTTTTGAAGAAGAAACTTTTACTGCGAGTTACCTGATTTATGATGAAGCTGGAGGCCATTCAGCGGTCCTAGATGTGGTACTCGATTACGACCCTGAACACGCTCGCACGAGCACAAAGTCAGCTGACGAAATTATCGCGCGTATCAACGAGTTGAAGCTTACCAACCTCTATGTCTTGGACAGTCACGCCCACGCCGACCATATAAGCGCAGCTGCTTACATGAAAACTGAGCTTGGCGGCACGACTGCCATTGGCGCGAGGATCACTCACACGCAAGATATTTTTAAGGGCATCTATAATTTAGATGAAGACTTTAAAACCGACGGTTCTCAGTTTGATCTGCTGCTGCACGACGGTGATAGCTTCGCTGTTGGCGCTCTGACATTCACGGCGATGCATACGCCTGGGCACACACCTGCCTGCATCACATACCGCGTTGGTAACTGCGCCTTTGTTGGAGATACTTTGTTTCAGCCAGACTACGGCACCGCACGCTGTGATTTTCCCGGTGGTGACGCCGCCACGCTCTATACCTCAGTGCAAAAAATATTGGCATTGCCGGCAGAAACACGTTTGTTTACCGGTCATGACTATGCCCCAGATGATCGGCCGTTTGAGCTTGAGACCACCGTGGCAAAACAGCGCGCCCACAACATCCACATCAGTGAAGGGGTGAGCGAGAGAGCCTTTGTTACTATGAGGGAAAACCGTGACAAGACCCTATCAGCGCCGCGATTGTTGCTGCCTTCTATTCAGATTAATATTCGTGCTGGCAACTTCCCTGAAGCCGAAGATAACGGTCAACGCTATCTTAAAATACCATTTAACTTTTTATAGGAGCGACAAAATGGACCCCTTATACGAAACGACTTGGATAGACTGGGCCAATTTCACGCCGCTCACCTCGCTTTTAGGCGGTGTGATCATTGGCCTAGCCGCCCTATTTTTGATGGCAACGCTCGGCCGCATCGCAGGCATCAGCGGCATTGCAGCCAGCGCCTTCTTTGAAAAAGAAGGCCGCTCATGGCGAATAGCTTTCCTTGTTGGCCTTATATTTGCGCCTTTACTAGCCAGTATGATCAGTGGCGAGACACAGCCCATCGCCATCACAAACTCCTACCCCCTACTCATTGCTGGTGGTTTGCTGGTTGGTTTTGGTACTCGCTTCGGCGGTGGCTGCACTAGCGGTCACGGCATTTGCGGAATTTCTAGACTTTCAAAGCGCTCAATCGCAGCGGTTATCACCTTTATGGCTACCGCCATCATGACCGTCACCGTCATGCGCCATTTGCTGTAGGAGAGATTAGATGAAAGAGATTATTTTTGCACTTATCGCTGGTTTAATTTTTGGTCTTGGCCTCGTCGTTGGCGGCATGACCGACCCTATGAAAGTCCTTGCGTTCCTTGATGTTTTTGGAATTTGGGACCCTTCATTAGCATTTGTAATGGCGGGCGGCATTATCGTCACCTTCATGGGCTATTACCTACAGCTTAACCGCGGCAAGCTCGTGATTGTAGAGCACTGCCATATTCCCACAAAAACTGCTCTCGACAGCAAACTTATTAGCGGTGCCGCCATGTTTGGTATCGGTTGGGGCCTTGTTGGCATTTGCCCAGGGCCTGCCTTTACCACGCTTTACACCGTTCCTGAGCAAGGCATTGTCTTTGTGATCGCTATGATTATTGGCATGACGGTCTATGATAAGGTTATTGCTAGATAAAAAAACGGGCCCCATAAGGGACCCGTTTGCGACGGTTTAGAGTGGGATTTAACGTGCTCACATCTTATTTGCCTGAGGCAAATTGAGTTTTAGTTGTACGGCTATATTCCGCGAGATATTTTTTCACGCCTGAGATATTTGGATTGATGCGGTCTGCACGTTCAAAGCTATCTTTCGCTTTCGTAAATTCACCCATAGCAACATAGACATTGCCGCGATTTGTTAGCGCACGCCAATCTTTCTTGTTAGTGCGAACTGCTTGATTACACGCTCTTAGCGCCTGTTCTAATGCTTCACGCTGATAGTCCACCGCACAAAGATTATTAAGAACAATGGCTCTGGTTTTTGGGCCTACAGTTAAGCGCAGAGCGTTGTTGAAGCGCTTAGACGCTTGCTCAAAATTTTGTGCTTCCATGGCTTCAATACCAAGTTTCACTTGGTTGTTACCAGGGGAGTAATAGACATCCTGCGCTGTCGCAACACCGGATGAGATGAAAAGGATTGCTGCCCCTATGATTGTTATTGCTGTTCTCTTTAAGTTAGTCATTGTCGTCTCCTGCTGTTTAATTTCATGATCTTGCTTGCTACTGAACAGAAATTACATCCATTCAAAATTAAATGGAATTGGCTAAATATGCATTGTATCTATTCACTAATGAATATATAAAAGATAGAAACCTACTGGAGAGACATGATGAANGACTGGAGCGACTTAAGATTATTTCTTGCAATGAGCAAGCANGGCAGCCTTTCAGCAGCAGCGCGCGCTGTNAAGGTTAGTCAACCGACCNTGTCNCGNCGNCTCANCGCACTGGAGGAAGGTTTAGGAACAGANCTTTTTNTTCGCTCTGTAGANGGCTTGCTCCTCACTCCGACGGGTGAGAGGCTGGTTGAGCACGCCCAACGCATGCAAGAAGAAGCCACCAACATAGAACGGATCGCAGCCGGTGATGATGATAAGCTAGTTGGCACCGTCACCATCACTACAATCGAATCTATCGGCGCTGGATGGCTCACTAAAAAGCTCCTACCCTTTCAAGACCTATACCCTGATGTGACATTAGAGCTTGAAATGAGCAGCAACACTGCTGACCTGCTCAGGCGAGAGGCCGATATCGCTATAAGAATGTACCGACCAACTGAACCAGACCTTATTGCTAAAAAGCTTGCTAATATGAGCTATGGCTTTTATGCGACTAAGGCTTACATATCCAGTCACGGAAAACCTAAGTACCTTCGTGATTTAGAAAATCACAAAATGGTTTTACCGAATGGAAGCATAATCGATTATTTAGAACCCCTTCTTGCCAAACGTAAGGTTTGTTTAGGCGAGCCAGCCTTTCGCAGCTCCTGCATGAGCGCACTAACGACCGCTACACTTGCCGGTTACGGCATTGGCATTCACTCGAGCTTTACGGCTAATCAACATCCTGAGCTCGTGAGAGTATATGATGAGACAATTGAGGTAGAGGTTTGGCTCGTCACTCATAAGGATGTAAAGACAAACGCACGTATACGAGCAGTTTTTGATTTTATTACGGATATATTTAAGCGTGACGGAGCCGTGTTTAAAATTGAGACCTAAAGGTTAATAACAAGAGTTACCACGTTGCCTTTTTCGTTGTAAGTCACGCTATCGAAGCATTGCTGTGCCATCACGACCCCACGCCCGCTCTTTGCGACACTTTTAGGGTCAAACTCTTCAATAACCTTAACTGGGTCAAAACCATCACCAGGGTCTCTGATCTCAATCAAGATATGATCCTCGTGCCTCTCAAATGAAATTGTCACAGAACCATCTGTAAACTCTGGCCATGTCCGCCGCGTTCTCACTGCATCAGTTAGCCAACCTTGCTCTACTAGCTCAGTTTTAAGCAAGCTACCAATTTTCAAGCAACCATGTTCGATGGCATTTGCCGTAAGTTCCACCAGACCAACCGCCCTAAGGGATGGTTCTGGGCACGCGAGCGATAACATCGTTGCTAAGTGCAAAGCCTCTTCACGCGTGCGAAACTTAAAAGAACCCTGTTGAATATCGCCGATAGCTGACCGCCGCTTGCTGACGTCTAGTTTTAAGAANTTAGTTTTCTGTTGTTCAGTCACAGCTTCATTGATCATGGTTCTGAGATATGCAATTTCAGTACTTATGGGCAGCGGAAAGAACACGCACGCCTTTATGCTGCTCGTCATCTCGTCCATGACCGCGTCTTCTGCTAAACAGATCACAGATGGCATTAGCTCTTCTGCCCTTTCCTGCATCAAATTAATAAAATGCAGCTGTTCTTCGCTTGACCAAACACTATCGATCATAACGCAGGTAACATTGTCACGCGCATGATCAAGTGCATACATCAACTCAGCATCACACGTTACTTCAACAGTATAATAATCACTGCACGGCAACTGATCCGCCACTTCTGAACGTTCACCCTCGCCTTTACTAATCAGCAACACTCGCGGCTGAGAAAGCTGGTCATTGGTTTCAGCATCCATGAAACTCCAGCCTTGCCCAAGCGTAACTACTTCTAGGCTAATGGCTGTCAGATCATCAGGTAGCGGGCCATCCAAAATACGATAAAATTCGTCAATAACTGCGGTCACGAGACCCTCTTCAGGCTCTTCTAGGGCAATTTCAGATACCAAGTCTTTCAAACCATCTTCATGTAGCCGTTCGCCGTCAGTTCCAATCGCTTCCAACAGCACGTCACTATAAAAGAAGCAGACATCGCCCTCATCCATCTTGAAAACTTTGTTTTCATACTCGGGTTTTGCCACGACACCTAGCGGGAAGCCCGTTGTGTCATAAACCTCAACCTCTGTGGTGCTACCCTTGCGCATAAGGAACGGACGCGGCGAAGCAGCCCCAGAGTATATAACACCGCCGTCACTCGGGTTAATCACAAAATAACCCATCGTCGCGAACTGTCCCGTTGGAAGAGTGCTCTTTAAGTCTGCATTCAAAGCCGTTAGGAAAGCCGCAGGGTCATCACACAGCGGTCGATAGCGTGCCATAAGGCCGTGGAGGGTAAAGGTACTCAGCGCTGAGCCAACACCGTGACCCGAAATATCGATGATAAACAAACCAAGACTTCGATTTGGGGTCATCCAAGATCCCCAAAGATCACCACCCAGCTCAGAAGACATCTCACAGTGAGAACTGATCTTAAAGCCGCTGGTGGTAAACAGCGCGTCTAGCTCTTGTTGGGTTGGCATAAGCGCTTGCTGCATGTCACGTGACATACTAAGTTCCACATCCATCCGTTCACGAAATGCTGACAAATCTTCAATCAATAACTGCTTTTCAAGATGGCTTGAAACGCGCGCGAGTAGCTCTGGTTGGTTAAGGGGCTTAGTGACAAAATCTGTAGCACCTGAGGCGAAAACCTTCACCCTTTCATCGGCAGATTCACTGGCAGATTGCACTAAAATCGGTAAATTTTTGGTTTCTTTTTGACTTCGTAGACTACGACAGACGTCATAACCACTCATGCGCGGCATATTAAGGTCCAGAATTAAAATATCTGGGATAGCCACCGCTATTTTTTCCAGCGCTTCAACGCCGTCTTCCGCATAATGAATGTTGGTATAGCCTTCACGACGCAAAAAGGTGCCGATCATTTGGCGCATCAACGCCATATCGTCCACAATCAAGATATGGGCATTTTGAATAGTTGGAGAAACAGAACCACCTGTTTTTTGTGTATCAGCGGTTTGAGTCATCGTCCCATCAACCCCCATTGATTAGAGAAAACAGCGAAGGTGAACTAGGCAACAAGGTCTGCGAGTTTTGTTAGCTTCAACATACTCAAGACATGGCCTTGGGCTCCGACAACCTTGAGCGACCAACCATTGGCTTTTGATTGCTCTAGAGCGATCAAAAACATACCTAAACCTGCCGAATCCACCATGCCAACTTGTGACAGATCGAACGTGCAATCTGTTGCCCGCGTTGTCGTCACAGCACTAAGCATTTCTCTAAATTTAACATTTTCAGAGAATGTAATATCACCTTGAAAGGTTACAGTCGCTTCATAACCATTTGAATTTACGTTATAATCCATTTTCCAGTTCCTAGTTTGCGCTTATAAGAAGAAAAGTATTTATCAAAATAATTTGCTCGGTTTTTATCTGTTTTATTATTGTCCTCATCAAAGAATAAATCAACCAAATCATCAATAGCTTAACACTATATTTAATCCCAGCAACCACGCATAATCGCCTCAGGAATTTTTGCGAGTGAATATTGTCGCTCAACCGCGCCGACCTCCTGTGCGATGCGCGGCATACCATAAACCACACAGCTATCTTCATCCTGACCGATAGTAGCGGCACCCGCCATCCGCATTTTTAAAAGGCCACGAGAGCCATCACGACCCATTCCAGTTAGAATAACCCCAAGAGCAGATTTCCCCACATGCTCCGCTACAGATTCAAATAGCGCATCCACGCTTGGCATATGCCCAGAAATGAGGCCGTCTTTGTTACAGTTGCGTATGAAATAGTTTCGCCCTTCACGAACCACTCGCATGTGATGGCTACCTGGCGCGATGTAGCTATACCCTCGCTCAAGCATCATACCGTCCACAGCTTCCACCACGTTCATCTCGCCAATCGAATTTAACCGTGCGGCAAAGCCCGCTGTAAATGCTTCAGGCATATGCTGCGTGACAACTATTGGTGGAGACTCTAGTGGTAAGCGCGGCACAATATCTCTGATGGCAATGACGCCCCCTGTCGATGCGCCAATCGCTATCAAATCAACATTTGATTGAACTTCGCTACTCGTGAGNAAACCAGCTTTTTGTGCATTCAAATCCAGCGCTGTCACCTTGGCAGTAGCTGCTGCTTTAACCTTTTGAATGATCTCTTGGCTCATGGGTGTAAAATCTTGCCTCACATTACCCGTTGGCTTGCCGACAACGTCAACCACGCCAAGCTCCAAGGCTTTCAGCGTTGCAGCCGCGCCTTTTTGTGTGAGGGACGACACCATCACCACCGGCATGGGGCGCAGCGTCATAATTTTCTCTAAAAAGCTCAGCCCGTCCATCCCCGGCATCTCGATATCGAGCGTGATAACATCAGGGTTAAATTCTTTGATCATTTGGCGTGCAATTTTGGCATCGGGTGCGCTGCCAACGACCTCAATATCTGGGTCTTCAGCAAACATTGCCTTCAAAATTTGACGAATGAGGGCACTATCATCAACAATTACAACACGAATGGGCTTCTTCATAAATTACCTCAGTCGAAAAGTTCGATATCATCATCAGACTCAACCGCTGGCNCTGGNATNCCAAGATTACGCTCTTCAGCATAAACCTTTGCTTTGTCAGCGCCTCTCAGTAATAGCCTGTCGACCTTTCCAGTTTCGGGGTAAAAGTGTATACGGCGAGGCAAGTCCCCACCCAGGTCACTTGCCGCAACCTTTAAACCCTCATTTTGCAAGTAGCGTCGCACAAACTCGCAGTTACGATCCCCAACCGTGGTATAATCCAAACTCCTATTTTGCCCTTTTGGCAAAACATTTGCTCCTCCGAATAATTTAATCTCTAAATCATCGCGAGAACAACCTGTTTTTAGTATTTCGTTGATTAAAACTTCCATTGCATGATTACCGTAACGCATAGTCGGATTTGTAATGTTCCACGCGTCGGCTTCACTGCTGTCCACTGGCAACATAAAATGGTTCATCCCCCCCGCTCCGTTATGCGGGTTCCTAATGCAGGCCGCGACACACGAACCAAGGACAGTCACCAACATTTCATCCGTGCGCGTTGTAACATAATATTCACCTGGCAGTATCTTAACCGTATGACTATCGACACGCGGATCAAAATAGCCCCTACGCTCAGTATACCTTTGAAATGGCTTAATATTTTGTTCAACTTCAGGTGTCACTTCCACACTTCCTATGAGTTCTATCTAACTTGATTTTTGAAACATTGATTGCCCAAGAGACGTAAGGCCACTGCCTTCAGCGGTGAGCGCTTCCGCATGCCCGAGGCAAAGCAGCCCCCCAGGCTTTAAGTGCCTTTTGAATTCCTTTACCAAACGCACGTGTGCGGCCTTATCAAAATAGATCAGGACATTGCGACAAAAAATGATATCGAACTGCGTTTTAATTGGCCAGTCGCCCATCAAGTTTAAATGTGCAAAATTAATCATCTCTTTAAGCGATGCATCAACCTCTTGAAGGGTCTCATCTTCCGTGTCGTGGAAAAATCGTTCCGCGAGCACGCTCGGCACCGTATCGACGCTTGCTTGATTATAGCGACCATTTTTACTAGTTGTCAGCACGTTGGCATCAATATCGGTTGCCAAAATCTTCACATCCCATGTTTCGATGTTGGGTATGGAAGCAGCCAGCGTCATCGCGACTGTATAGGGTTCTTCACCTGTCGAGCAGCCTGCAGACCACACGCGTATTTTTTTAGACGGCGCCATGCCAGCGATATGTTTGTTTGCGTTTACAAGCGGTCGCAGCACCTCGTTTCGCATGTGGCGAAAATGGTGTTTCTCACGGAAAAATCGCGTCAAATTGGTCGTGACTGCATTGACGAGCGACGACAGCTCTTCCTCGGCTGTAGAACCTTTAACCAACTCTATATACTGGGAAAAATCGGAAAACCCCAACTGCCGCAGACGCCGCGTGAGTCTAGCGTAAAGCATATTATACTTCTGTTGTTTGAGCACGATACCTGTGAGATCATAAATGACCCCAGCAAGCTCGTTAAACTGTTCCATCGAGAACTCAAACTCGCGCTCATGTAACATTTTATTTCCTAACACTCGGCCTTAAAATGATGACCAATCGTCCTCATCGTCGTCTGTGCTTGGGGCTGATGATGGGCGAGAAATTGGCTCTGGTAAATCCATAGTATCAACATCATCTACTACCTGTTCCACAACTGGTTCATCGCCCACTGTGAAGAAGGCGATCCGCTCACGCATACTGGACGATTGCTCTTCCATTGAACGGGCAGCAGCTGCAGTTTCTTCCACAAGGGCCGAGTTTTGCTGTGTCATTTCATCCATTTCAGAGATGGCACGGTTGATCTGCTCAATGCCTGTCGCTTGCTCGTTATTCGCTGATGCGATGTCCGAGACCAACGTTGTTACCTTAGTGATAGAGTTCATGATATTTTCAAGTTGATTACCGGTTTGATTTACCAGATCAACCCCGTCACGCACTTGGTTTGAACTATCAACGATAAGGCCTTTNATATCTTTTGCAGCCTCTGAAGAGCGCTGGGCTANTGCCCGCACCTCGCTCGCCACTACAGCAAAGCCACGACCCGCATCCCCTGCCCTTGCGGCTTCCACCGCAGCGTTTAGCGCTAGCAAGTTCGTTTGGAAGGCAATTTCGTCGATAACTACGATAATGTCAGATATTTTCTGGGAGCTATCTTCAATGCGCGCCATTGCATCCACAGCTGATGACACCACTTCGCCGCCTTTTGCTGCAACCTCGCGGGCGTCTTGGCCCAATGTGTTGGCCTCCTGCGCGTTCTGAGCATTGGTAACAACAGCTGTCGACATTTGCTCCATCGCCGCCGCTGTTTCCTCCAGCGAGGACGCTTGTTCTTCAGTACGCTGTGACAAATCAGCAGAGCCCGTCGCAATTTCAGATGCGCCGTTCGCAACCTCACCGGACGCACCAATGATTTGCTTCACAGTTTGCGTGAGCTGCTCAGCAGTGGTATTTGAACTAGTCTTAAGCTCGTCAAACATACCAGAATAATCAGCCGTAATGCGCTTGGTAAGGTCACCTTCNGCCATCGCGCCTAGCATGGTCGCAACATCAGTCAAGCCAACTGCACAGGTTTCCGCAAAATGATTAATACCCTGCGCTAAGTTTAGAAAGAAGCCAGATTTGCCAGCTTCATCAACTCGCGTGCTAAAGTCACCGTTTGCTGCGGCTTCTACCACGCGCTTAAGCTCGTCTTCGATGGCGCGTTCATTTGTTGTGTTAGACCACTCAACAACCGTACCAAGTCGCTTATTATCATCGCCTAAAATAGGGTTAGCCGTTAAATGGAAGCTTAGACCCGCAATACTAATATCAGCGATATGGGTAGTTTGCAGTGCTTCTAAAATTTGGCGCTGATGATTTGCATTTTTGTGGAATACGTCAATATTTTCACCAATTAATCGATCTACATTAAAATTTGGTAAGTGGTGGCGAATGTCGGGCTGCGCCTCACGAAACATTGCAACCATATTGGGGTTCATATAGGTAATGTTCAAATTTTCGTCAGCCATCATTATATTGGTGGTGGCGCTATGCACAGCAGCCCGCATGACAGTTGCGCTCACACCGCCCGTTTTTGCTTCCCTCGAAGCAAACCACGCCATGACAAGCAGTATAAGTGCGTCAATTGCCATCGTTACTTCAGGGGTGAAGTCACCGTATTTATCTAGCGCCCAAAATAGCCCAAAAGCCACAATAAAGCTCAGGTATATCCGTGCCGTTCCTGATTTAAACATGTTACCCATTCTAGTACCTTCCAAATTCTGCCTGATACTGTTCAGACAACCCTGTATNATTCTTGTCTTACTCTTGGTCTTCGCTGATTTGATCAGCAAGTTCCTGAATATCAAACAAACGCTCCATCGATAGCAGTGAGACCATATGNTCCTCTACTGTGATGAGCCCATCTAAAAACTTCTCATCACCTCGATTTTCCACATCTGGAACATCGCGCACATTTTCAGCGTCCACTGTTAGAATATCAGACACAGCATCAACCAAAATACCCATCACCCGTGTATCCACCGCCACAATAATAATCACATGACTTGGCGTGGCCTCAGTGAGCGTGTGATGAAACCGGCAGCGTAAATCAAATATTGGCACAATAGTGCCGCGCAGGTTCAGCACGCCGCGCACATACTTCGGTGTATTCGGCAGTTCTGTCACCGAGGTCCAGCCCTTAATCTCGCGTACCGACATGATGTTGACGCCGTATTCCTGCGCATCAATCTTGAAAGAGATAAACTGTTCAAGATCAGCCTTGCTGGCTTCTTCTTCGACCATACTTTGATCCAAACCTAATAACCTTGGGTCAAAATCATCGACATTATTTTCATCTGTATTTTCAGCTGACATGTGTCTGTCCTATATTAACGCGTTGTTTCATATGCTTATTCTGCCGCTGCGGCTCTAGTGCCGCTTTTTGGTGTCCCGCCCCCTGGATCGCCGTAGCGTTTGTCCATCTCACCCAAGTCGTCCACATCCAATATCAAGCAAACATTACCGTTACCCAAAATGGTAGCCGAGGAAATCCCTTCCACTGGTAGGTAGTTTGCTTCAAGCGACTTGATAACAACCTGCTGCTGGCCCACCAAACGGTCCACCGCGATACCTATTGTTTTGCCGCCGTCGGCCTCTGCGATAACCACTAGCGAATTCTCAATGTCAGTCGCTTCGCCCTCAAGACCAAAAACTTGAGACAACTGCACAACCCGTACATAATCACCGCGAATTTCCATCACGGTCCCACCCGTTACCAAGCTTTCGATTTGTTCTCTGCGTGGGCGTACGGTCTCGATAATATTATTTATCGGGATCACATATTTTTCAGTGCCAACCTCAACGATCATGCCGTCTAGGACCGCAAGCGTTAGCGGCAAGGTTAGTTGAAAACGGGTGCCGCGCCCTGGATAAGATTGCACTGAGACACGCCCGCCAAGGCTTTGGATATTACGGCGCACTACGTCCATACCAACACCGCGCCCTGAAAGAGCAGTTACCTCGTCAGCGGTGGAGAAACCAGGTTCAAAAATGAGACTATCAATTTCGCTATCGCTCATTTCTGCGTCCGCCTCTATCAAGCCCTTCTCAATGGCTTTTCTTCGTACGACCTCTCGGTTAATGCCAGCGCCGTCATCAGTTACCTCTATNATAATACGACCACCACGNTGNTCCGCTGATAAATGTACCACGCCCTCTTCTGGCTTACCTTGCGCTATACGGTCCGCGGGCATTTCCATGCCGTGATCCAACGAGTTTCTAATCATGTGAGTGAGCGGGTCTGAAAGCTCTTCAACAACAGTTTTATCAACCTCAGTGTCTTCACCTGTGGTAACAAGCTTCACTTTTTTGCTAAGTTTGGTGGAAATATCTCTTACTAAACGTGGCATCCTCGAGAAAACCGATTTCACCGGCTGCATACGGATCGCCATAACGTTATCCTGCATCTCACGGGTATGGTTCGCCAGATCTTCCATGCCCACTTCAACGTTTTTGTTGTTGAGACCTGCAACATTGTCAAATTCTTGCGCCAACATCGACTGAGTAATCACCAACTCACCGACCATATTGACCAGCTTGTCCACTCGGTCGATATCTACACGAATAGAGCTGACCTTCGCCAAGGTCGCTTTGAGCGCGTCTGGCTTAGTTGTCGCGGGCGCAACCACTGGCGCTTGCCGCGCTTCAGTTTGAACTGGCGCTGAAGGCTCAGGTTCTTTAATAGCCGCATCTTTAAAGCAAGCATCTAAGCCCTCTGTGATGATCGCAGCCTGCTCTTCCTCAAAAAATCCGTAGCCTTCACCGCTGCGCCCACTGCTGGTTGTCACGCCAACATCGACGATATTGCCTACATCATCAATTTCCACAATCACCAAATCACAGTCATCGACCACAAACTCGAACACTTCATCAATAGCATCACGGCCTTCATCTGTGGTCAGTGCGAACACCCAACTCAGGTATGCATCTTCAGGTTCCATCTCCGCGATCGGCGGCAAGCTAGATAGATCACAGAGCACTTCAAGGTCGCCCAGCGTTTCAAGTTCACGGATAATCAGCAATGGCTCATTAGCATTACGGTACATCGCGTATTTCGGAGTAAAATCAATACGGTAGCGCTCACTTGGTGTGTCTTGACCCACGTTTTTAGTCGCAGGAACAGGCGCACGTTCTTCATGTGAAGTCACCACCACATCAACCGTTACTACAGGCGCAGGCTCTTCTGTTTGGGCAGGTGCGTCCTCACCAGCGGCATCAGCAAACTCGAAGCCTTCGCCTGAGATGCAGCCTTTGATCAGCTCTAACTCCTCGGCACCAAACTCTGCACTCACCTTTTGGCCCTCTTGGGCAAAGCCAACCAGGTCGGACAGAATATCAAAGGACTTAAAGAGCACTTTAAAAAGATGCTCGTTGATCGGCATGTTGCCGTCTCTGAGCTTATCCAGCATTGTTTCAAATTTATGGGTGAAGGTGACCATACGGTCGAAGGAGAAAGCCGCAGCGCCTGCTTTGATGGAGTGCACCGCGCGGAAAATTGCGTTTAAAACCTCACTATCATGGTTGCCACCCTCAAGAACAGCGAGCTGTTGCTCCATGTCAGTGAGTAGCTCGGCACATTCTTCGAAGAATGTGACCTTGAACTCTGCAAAAGGATCATCTTGATTTGCTGGTAACAGCATAATCCTATCGTTCTCCAGTTAAGTTACACCATCCACGCTGCTGCGCGGCCTAAACAACTAAGGACAAACCTTAGCCACAACTTTCAATAGTTTCTCTGGCACAAAGGGCTTCACGATCCAGCCGGTAGCACCAGCAGCTCTGCCCTCTTGCTTTAATTTGTCATCAGACTCTGTCGTCAATATTAAGATCGGAGCAATGCGGTAGCGCTCATCGGCTCTGAGCCTTTTGACTAACTCGATACCGTTCATGTTTGGCATATTAATATCAGTGATAATGACATCAAAGTTGTTGCCATCCAGCGTTTCTAGCGCTGTGTTGCCATCATCCGCGAGCGTCACGTCATAGCCAGCACCCTTAAGAGTAAAGCTGACCATGTCCCGCATGGTCTTGCTGTCATCAACGGCTAAAATATGTTTTTTCATCTTCAGTTATCTCCAAGACGCTAAAAGTTTTGTAAGCCCGAGTGTTCGAAAGGCGTTCTCCACCGCTGTAGACGGATTTTTAAGCTTAAAAGTACCGCCCTCAAGGTCAACAGCGTCGGCTGCCACCACAAGCACCTGAATGGACGGCGTAGAGATACGCTCTACCTCTGCCCCATCTATTTCAATCTCCGTAGAGACCTCGACCGCTTCTGATAATGTTCCGAAAAGCTTATCAACCCCTAAGATATCCAACGTTTTAGGCAGAATGATATTGATAGCGCCACTACCATCCACTTCTGCGATAACTTCGTTGCTCATGTCTTAGTTCCCCATGTCTCTATGTGGTCCCCAGCCATAGATTTTCATCCACCTGCACTTGCTATAGTGAACAAGTACATAAAGTATTACCCAATAATGCTCAGCGGGCAAATTTCTCACAATAAATATTGGTAATGCTTGTGGGTAATTTTACCCACCCTCGCCGTGATACTGAAATACTGCGGCTTAGACGCGGTTTACCTGCATAGCAGAAGAGCAGCCCTAATGAGAGCGTCTTAAGTTGGCATCATAAATTCTCACCGAATCAACATGATTTTCAGCGACTTGAGCTTGGATGTTGTCTTG
>JGI24723J26617_10000214_pt1 | contig 58070 bp, 48 predicted proteins | sample Cruoilmetagenom6_FD_26617 | JGI IMG/M metagenome (IMG submission 26617) | reverse complement strand
TATTGCATTAAATGCGGGTATTGGTGCTGGGGCGGAAGAAATTCTTATTCCGGAAGAAAATATGGGAAAAGATCGGTTGATCGAATCTCTCAAACGAAGCAGTAAATCTGGGAAAAGTTCAAGTATCATTGTTGTTTCTGAAGGTGATCAAATTGGTAAAAATATTTTTGAATTAGCAAAGTTCATTGAAGAGAATTTAAATAGTTACGAAGTTCGAGTAACGGTTTTAGGACATATTCAGCGCGGTGGATCACCTAGCTGTTACGATAGAGTGTTGGCAAGCCGAATGGGGGTTGGTGCTATTGATGCATTATTAAATAAAGAACGCAATGTCATGATAGGTGTAGTCCATAATAAAATTGTTTCGGTACCATTTTCCGAAGCCTTAAAAGGAGAAAATAAATTGGATTTAGAACTTATAAGAGTTGCAGATATCATTTCGATATAATTAAAAACAAGTATGATAAAAATTGGAATTAACGGATTTGGACGAATTGGACGAATTGCATTTAGAATTGCATCTCAGCATGAAAATATTGAGGTAGTTGCCGTAAACGATCTCTTGGATATAGATCATCTTGCCTACTTATTGAAATACGATTCGGTTCATGGAAAGTATCTGGGCTCAATTGAAGTTAAGAATGAACATTTAGTTATTGATGGTAAGACAATTCGAGTAACCGCAGAAAGAAATCCCAAAGATTTAAGATGGAATGAGGTGGGAGCGGAGATTATCTTGGACTGTACGGGTGTTTTCAAAGAATTGGACACCGCTTCAGCTCATCTGGAAGGCGGCGCTAAGAAAGTTATAATTTCGGCACCTTCAAAAACAGCTCCGATGTTTGTAATGGGAGTGAACCACCAAGATGTTAAACCGACAGATACTATTATTTCGAATGCATCCTGCACCACAAACTGTCTGGCACCTCTGGCAAAAATACTCGATGATGAATACGGAATAGTGGAGGGACTTATGACAACGATTCATTCTTTAACAGCCACTCAATCTACAGTTGATCAACCCTCAAGTAAAAACTATAGGTTAGGGAGAAGTGGAATAGTAAATATTATTCCGAGTACTACCGGAGCCGCGGTTGCGGTTACTAAAGTGATTCCTTCATTGAAAGGAAAATTAACAGGGATGGCATTTAGAGTGCCAACAGTTGATGTTTCTGTAGTAGATTTAACAGTACGTCTTGAAAAAAGTACATCTTATGAGGACATAAAAAAGCTGTTTAAAAAATCTGCAGAAGGCCCGTATAAAGGGGTTGTTTTTTATACAGAGGATGAAGTAGTTTCACAAGACTTTAGAAGTGATCCCCATACCTGTATATTTGATGCAGGCGCAGGTATTGCACTCAATGAGAATTTCTTTAAGTTAGTAGCTTGGTACGATAATGAGTATGGTTATTCGGCAAAACTAATTGATCTAGCCGCTCATATTGCCACACTTTAACTATGATTTTAATTACGGACGGAGGCTCAACAAAATGTGATTGGATATTACTAAACCAAGAGGGGGATGTAATCCTTCAAACCCGTACGCAAGGGTTAAATCCAGCAGTGGTTCCTGAAGATGAGTTATACAATAGGATAAAATCGAATATCGATTTGGAACCCTTGTTCGAGAAAGTGAATGCCGTCGATTTTTATGGGGCGGGTTGTGGAACAAAAACCCCAGTAGCTTTACTGGAAGGAGTATTAAAAAAGTTATTTCCAATTGCTAAAATTTCGGTAAATGAAGATACCGTTGCAGCGGTTTATGCAGCAACTATAGCACCTGGAATCGTTTGCATTTTAGGAACTGGATCGAATAGTTGTTATTTTGACGGGAAAGAAATTCATAAAGGAGTGGAATCATTAGGGTATTCTGTGATGGATGAGGCTAGTGGGAATTATTTTGGAAAACGTCTGCTTCGTGATTATTTTTATAAAAAAATGCCAATCGAGTTGGCTTCTGAATTCGAGAAGCGGTTTGATTTAAATCCAGATGAGATTAAAACTAATTTATATAAGAGACCTAATCCGAATATGTATTTGGCTTCATTTGCTGAATTTATTTTTACTTCGGAAGAACTAAACAGTTACTTTTATAATCTAATTGAAGAAGGACTTCAGAAATTTATTGAGTTTCGTATTCTTTGTTATAAAGAAGCGCAACAAGTGCCAATACATTTTATAGGTTCTATTGCTTATTTTTCCGAAGATATAATTCGCGACTGCCTGAAACCTCATGATTTGGAACTTGGAAACATAATAAGAAGGCCAATTGAAGGTTTAATTACCTATTATAAAGCAAACAAATTGAATTAACATAGCCCAGTAGAACAGATATAATAATCTTAAGTACAACGATACATCTAATAATGAGTTTACCCACTGTAAATCCTACAAAAACTAAATCTTGGAAAAAACTTCAAGCGCATTTTGAAGCTATAAAAGATCAAAAAATGCAGGATATGTTTGCTGCAGACTTGAGTCGTGCGGATAGGATGAAGGTTGAGTGGAAGGAGTTTTATTTCGATTATTCTAAAAATAGAGTCAGTCAGGAAACAATGTCGCTTTTGTTGGAATTGGCAGAGGAAGTTAAGTTGAAAGAGGCGATTGAAATGCAGTTTTCTGGCGAGCGCATTAATGCGACAGAAAATAGAGCAGTACTTCATACGGCGCTAAGAGACTTCGACAATATGAAGCCTAAAGTAAAGGCCACGCTTAAGAAGATGAAGGATTTTTCAGAAGAAATAATACAGGGAAACTGGAAAGGTTATTCAGGAAAGGCGATTAGGACGATAGTTAATATTGGAATTGGCGGAAGTGATCTGGGACCTGATTTGGTGACTGGAGCGCTACGTTTTTATAAGAATCACCTACATACTCATTATATTTCAAACGTTGATGGAGATCGCGTCATGGAAGTATTAAAAGGACTTGACAGAGAAACAACACTCTTTATTATAGTTTCAAAAACATTTACAACTCAAGAAACATTAACGAATGCTAGTACTGTTAAAAAATGGTTTTTAGAAAATGCTTCAGATGATGCTATCGAAAAACATTTTGTAGCAGTTTCATCCAATATACAGGCTGCGAAAGATTTTGGAGTATCTTCAGAGGCTATTTTCCCAATGTGGGAATGGGTTGGGGGTAGATTCTCTCTGTGGAGTGCAGTAGGACTTTCTAGCTGCTGTGCGATTGGATATGATCATTTTGAGGCAATATTGAAAGGCGCAAATGACATGGATGTCTATTTTCAGAATACGGAGTTCGAAAAGAATATTCCAGTGATAATGGCTCTTTTGTCCATATGGTATACTAATTTTTTTGCTTCGGAAACGGAAGTAGTTATTCCTTATTCTCAGTATCTGAACAAACTTGTGCCTTATTTGCAACAGGCTAGTATGGAAAGTAATGGAAAGAATGTAGATCGAAGTGGAAATCCAATAGAATATCAAACAGCAAGTGTGGTTTGGGGGAATACTGGCACTAACTCACAGCACGCTTTTTTTCAATTACTGCATCAAGGAACTAAATTAATCCCTGCCGATTTTATAGCTTTTTCCGAATCGCTGCATGGAAACATTGATCACCAAAATATCTTATTGGCTAACTGTTTTGCTCAAACGGAAGCGCTACTTCAAGGCACCGAAGGTACCTATGTAGCCGATGACTTTAAGAAGTTTCAGGGGAATAAGCCTAGTAATATATTATTAATGAAAAAACTTTCACCAAGAAATCTAGGAAGTCTTTTAGCGATGTACGAGCATAAAATTTTTACGCAAGGGATTGTTTGGAATATTTTTAGTTTCGATCAGTGGGGCGTTGAACTTGGAAAAAAAATCGCTCAAACGACCTTAGATGCCATCGAAAAGGAAGAATATACTGCTATAGAGAATAAGTCGACGCTAAATCTCCTAAAATATGTTTCTGGAAAGTAGTATAATTGAAAATCACCAAATCAACACTTTATATTAACTCGCCTTTCAGACTAAATCAATTTTTATCTTATTCAATTCAAGTTGGTTTACAGCTTTATTAGACTAAATATATTTTAATTTTTGGTTAAAAATTGCATAAATCACGCATAATTTTAATATTTTTAGCACTCTAAAATTTAAAAAAAAATCACAATGAAAAAAAGTACACAATTGTTTTTGTTCACATTGTTGCTTTCTTCAAGTTTTCTGTTTGCGCAGACTTCTTCGGAAAGACAACAGATTAGTGACAGTTATGATCTAGATAAACTAGCTCAATTGGAAGCGCAATTTCTAGCAGCATCGACTGCAGAAAAACAAAAAGCTATGGATTTAGCTGAAGTGAATGGCTGGGAAGAGATTATTCAATATCCGAATGGCGGTCTAGCATATCTTGTTGGAGTATACGATAATGGAAAACCAAAATATTATGTAACCCATAATAGAGAAGGAGCAATTACCACTCGTGCTAATAAAGTGCACACAGGCGGAGGTGCTGGTCTAGATCTTAATGGTGAGAATATGATTGTAGGTATTTGGGAAGTAGGAGATGTAAGACTTACACATCCACTTCTAGAAAATAGAGTTACACAAATGGATGCTCCATTGGGGATTAGTGACCATGCTACGCATGTTTCAGGAACTATCTTGGGGTCGGCAACACCTAATGGTGGAGGAACAAAAGGGATGGCTGCACAAGCCACAGCACATTCATATACTGCTTCGGGAGATACGAGTGAGATGGCTGGTGCCGCAGCTAATGGATTGTTAGTTTCAAACCATTCATATGGTGCGAATATTGCTAATCAAGCGCTTTGGCAATTAGGTTTTTATGGAGGGGATGCGAAAGGATTGGATGAAGTACTTCATAATGCTCCTTATTATTTACCAGTATTTTCTGCTGGAAATGACCGTCAATCAGGAATAAATACTGGTGATGGTGGTTATGATTATCTTACGGATAGCGGTACAGCTAAAAATAATTTAGTAATTGCAGCGGTAGTTGAAGTGTTAAATTATACAGGTCCAGGAAGTGTAAATATGTCTAGTTTTAGTAGTTGGGGGCCAACAGATGACGGAAGAGTAAAACCGGATATTTCTGCAAAAGGTGTTAACATGTATTCTTCGGTTGGTACTGCCCAATATCAGAATTATAGTGGTACTTCAATGTCTGCTCCAAACACTGCTGGAAGTTTGATATTATTACAGCAGCATTACAATGAATTAAATGGACATTTTATGTATGGTTCTACCTTGAAAGGTTTGGCAATACATACTGCGGACGAAGCAGGTTCAGATCCAGGACCAGACTACAGATTTGGTTGGGGATTATTGAATATTGAAAGAGGAGCGGAAGTTATTTCGAATGATGGTGATACTTCTGTAATCATAGAGGACGAATTAGTATCTGGTGAAGTTTATACAATGACGGTTCAGTCTGATGGAGTTAGCGATCTTGTTGCGTCACTTACGTGGGCTGATGTTGGTGGAAATTTACTTCCAGCAGGTACTGAAGATGACCCTACTCCTGCGCTAGTACATGATTTAGACCTTCGTGTTTCTCAGGATGGTGGTGCTACATTTTTTCCTTGGAAATTAGATGTTACTAATTTTAGTGCTGCAGCAACTAACGGAGATAATATAGTAGATGTTGTTGAAAAAACTGAAATTGCTGGCGCTTCAGGCGAATATATTATTAAAGTTTCTCATAAAGGAAACTTAACTGAATCGTCTCAAAAGTTTTCTTTAATTATTACGGGAATTGCTAGAGAAGAATTTAATGTGTCAAGTCATGATGGTGTTGTTTATACCTGTGCAGAATCAGGTAGCGCCACTTTTGATATAGATCTTGGTTTTAGCGATGGATTTTCAGATACTATCGATTTTTCTGTTTCTGGTTTACCTTCGGGAACAACAGGTTCATTTGACCCTGCTTCTATGAATGCTGAAGGAACAACTGCTCTTACTGTTGATGGAATTGATGGCTTGGCTATGGGAGATTATCCATTTTTAGTCGTTGCTGAAGGAACTTCAGAAACAATCAACTTATATCTTGTATTAAGTATTACTGATGATTTAAATATTGGTCAAGTAGAGTTATTATCTCCTGGTAACAACTTCCAGAACCGTCCAAGAAACTTAACGTTTACTTGGTCTGAAGGAAATGTGAATGTTCAAGGGTATGATATTGAAATCGCTTTAGATGAAGCCTTTACAAATATTGTTATTTCGAAGAATGTACCTGAAGCTACTACAACAGAATATTTGGAGTTTCTTGACACCTTCTACTGGTGGAGAGTTAGAGCAACAAGTGATTGTGAAGACGGTGAGTTTTCTGTAGTATATAGATTCAAAACCACTCCAGTTGCTGGACTCGATGAAAATGGAATTGATGGCTTGGTTGTTTATCCAAACCCTACGAGCGATATGTTAAACATTGAAGCTAAAGGAACGATATCATCTGTTGAGGTAATGAATGTTTTAGGACAAACGGTATTATCTACGGTATCAACTTCAAACAGAACTCAAATAGATATTTCTACTTTAAATGCAGGGAACTACTTTGTTAGAGTTACATCTAATGATAACTCAAGTGTATTGCAGGTTTTAAAGCAATAATATTTAAGTTTTAATATTTAAAAGCCTTCGCATAAACGAAGGCTTTTTTTATTTCATCTTTTTAAATTTCTTACATAATTACCCCGAATCCTACTTTTAGATTTTTTATTTTTATGTTTTAACCAAATATATAAACACTATGAGCTTAACAGAAAACACAATTCCATTATCAGAAGCAGAAGCTTGGACTACCGAATGGAGAGCAGAAGAATCAAGTTATAATTCTCACAATGAATGTAATGCTTTTTTAATTCCTGTAGAAGACCTGAACGAGGTATTGGCTGAAATGGGTAATCCAACAAGTAATGCGTACGTACGTGCCTATCTGGGCGTTAAAACAGATAATAGTACATTACCACCAACCCAAACTGAAAAATTAATTATTGTAGGTACCGTAGCTGCTTCGGAACCAGGTGGAACTGTCTATAAAGATAGACTTCCAGCAGGAGCACGTGGCCCAGGCGATTCTACTCCTACAGGAAAACTATACGATTTCACTTTACCTGTTCCACCGCATGGAGATAATACTAGTCCATTAAACTAACATGGATACATTTCATCTTTTGGGACATATAGGAACCTTATGTGTTCTTATAAATTCCATTATTTATGTAAGAAGCTTTGCCGGTAACGGCAAAGCTTTTCAGTATTTTTCTGCTTTTTTATTAGTGATAGCACTCATACAGGTTATTTTGACTATATCAACTTTTTTTAATTTGGTTGAGAATAATTTATATATGTCCAATATTTATATATACGGACAGTTTATACTCCTTTCTTTTTTTTATAAAATATTATTAGAAAGTCGATTAGTGTATGTTATAAGTATGCTTGTAATTCTATTTTCTATTGTTCAAAATGTAATGGATCCAACACTATTTTTTAGATACAATACAATAGGAATTGCCATGACACAGGGAGTTCTGGTAACATATAGTTTGTTTTATTTTTATAAAGCATTATCAAGTGAAGTTAAAGATTTTCACATTATTAATTTTGGGATTTTCCTATACCTTACTAGTAGTACATTGATTTTTGCCTCGGGAAATTTTGTCTTCGACTTTGAAGTTATTTCCAAAAAGGATTATCTACTTTTATTGAAGATAAATGCTATTCTTTTTATAGTTTTTCAATTTATAATCTTTATTGAATGGTGGCGCAATTATCGTCCAAAAGTTTCTATAAACTAGCTTTTCAAATTAGTATCTTCGTTATGTGGAAACAATCCCTTCAGAAGAAAACCAAATAATAAACATTATTCTAATAGCAATTGGGCTTTTGGTCTTTATGTCATTTGCCATTGTCTTATTTTTTTATTTTTCTCGCAAGAAAATCGTAAAAACCGAACTTGAAAAAGCTAATTTAGTTATAGCCAATCAAAAAGAGGTAATTCAGTCTACTTTAGTGATGCAGGAAGCAGAGCGAAAACGTATCGCACAGGATATGCATGATGCAATTAGTTCGAAGCTTAATATAGTCGCTCTCAATGCAAATTTTTTAACCGAGCACTCAATCTCTTCGAGTGATGCAAATAAGTTTGGAAATAGCATCCTCAATATCACGAATACAATATTGGAGAGTTCTAGACAGATTGCACACTATCTATTGCCGCCAACATTAGATAAATTTGGTTTAAAAGCAGCCCTAGAAGAACTTTGTGACGAAGCCGAAGAATCTGGAGCTTTTCAGATAACTCATAATTTGGACATAGTTAAAGGATTACTTTCTGAGCAAGAGGAATTGCATTTGTTCAGAATTACCCAAGAACTGTTTAGTAATACTATTAAATATTCCGAAACGACAAAAATTGAGCTACTTCTCGAAAACAAAGAAAACTTGGTATCTTTACAGTATCGAGATAATGGAAAAGGGTTTGATGTTTCAGAAGCAAAAAAGGCAAAGGGTATTGGCTTGAGTGGGATGGAGAATAGAGCGTCCATTTTAAATGCAAAACTAACCATTAAAAGTAGTATTGGTGAAGGGGTTTCGGTTCTTGTGTTAATTAATAAAGAAGATAATTACAAATGATAATAAATGTAGTTTTAGCCGATGATGAGGAATTATTCCGAGTAGGTATGAGTCATATCCTTTCCAGAGATGCAGAGATTAATATTAATTACGAAGCTTCCAATGGAATGGAGCTTTTGGATTATTTAGGAGGTTGTGAGACTTTGCCAGATATTGTTATCACCGACATAAAAATGCCTGAGATTAATGGGGTAGAAGTGACAAAAATTTTGAATAACACCTATCCTGAAGTTGGAATTATAGCACTAACCACCTATAATACTAAATCGTTTATTAGAAATATGATCGACGTTGGGGCGAGCGCTTACCTCGTAAAGAATACTTCTCCTGATAAGGTGTTACATACCATAAAACAAGTTTTTTATAAAGGGTTTTACTATGACAAAGAAGTTATGTCTATTCTAAATGAAGCAAATACTTCCAAAAAAAGAGGGACTGTGAAATCTGTTTTTGATGATGATTTTTTAACGCCAAGAGAACAGGAAGTGTTAGAGTTAATCTGCAGACAATATACCAATCTTGAGATAGGAGAGAAGCTTTTTATTAGTTCTCGAACGGTAGAAGTCCATCGTAAAAATATTTTGATAAAAACTGGCGTTAAAAATATTGCAGGTTTAGTGATTTTTGCAATTAATAATGACCTAATACTACCAATCATTATTGAATAATATTTAGTAACTTCATCACGCATCAACTCCCGTTTAAATTTTACAATATGCTTACAAAAGTATATGGGAGTGCTGTTTTTGGTGTCGAAGCCACAACGATAACCGTTGAGGTAAATGTCGATATGGGTGTGGGCTATCATCTGGTAGGACTTCCTGACAACGCAATTAAAGAGAGTAATTATCGAATCGCCGCTGCGCTTCAGAATAATGGCTACAGAATTCCAGGAAAAAAATTAATTTTAAATATGTCGCCAGCAGATCTACGGAAGGAAGGTTCTGCGTATGATTTAACCTTGGCTATGGGGATTTTAATTGCTACGAGTCAGATTGAAGAGAAAAAACCTCTTGCCAATTATATTATTATGGGAGAACTTTCATTAGACGGAAGCCTCCAACCCATAAGAGGAGCACTTCCTATTGCTATAAAGGCTTCAGAAGAGGGTTTTGAAGGGTTTATTCTGCCAAAACAGAATGTAAAAGAAGCCGCTATTGTTCAAGGCCTAAAAGTGTATGGAGTTGAAAACATAAGTGAGGTGATCGATTTCTTTGATAAGGAACAACCGCTTGAAGAAACCACTGTAGATATGGAAGCCGAATTTTATGAGCAACTTGTAAGTTCGGAATTCGATTTTTCAGATGTTAAGGGACAAGAATCCATAAAACGATGTATGGAAATAGCTGCGGCTGGGGGGCATAATATTATTTTAATTGGTCCGCCTGGTTCAGGAAAAACCATGCTAGCAAAAAGGCTCCCTAGTATTTTACCTCCTATGAGTCTGAATGAGTCTTTGGAAACAACTAAAATTCATAGCGTCGCTGGACGAACCATCAAAAAGGGAGGCATAATAACATCAAGACCCTTCCGAAGTCCTCATCATACTATTTCAGATGTTGCTTTAGTGGGTGGCGGAACCTATCCGCAGCCAGGAGAAATATCACTTGCTCATAATGGGGTTTTATTTTTAGATGAATTGCCTGAGTTCAAACGAGGTGTTTTGGAGGTGTTGAGACAGCCCCTAGAAGACCGCGATGTTACAATTTCTAGGGCCAAGTTCACTGTTACCTATCCATCTAGTTTTATGCTGGTAGCGAGTATGAACCCAAGCCCTGGAGGCTATTTCAATGATCCAGATGCGCCGGTAATGTCTTCTCCTGCCGAAATGCAACGTTATTTGAGCAAGATTTCTGGTCCTTTGTTAGATCGGATAGACATACATATTGAGGTTACTCCAGTTCCGTTTGAAAAGCTTAGTGAGGAGCTTAAAGGAGAAGAAAGTATTGTAATTAGAGAACGGGTTATAAAAGCCCGAAAGCTTCAATCTAATCGTTTTTCACAGTTTGAAAATATTCATTATAATGCTCAAATGGGCGTGAAGCAAATTAGAGAGTATTGTGAATTGGACAAAGCCTCGTTAGAGCTTCTGAAAACTGCTATGGAACGATTAAACCTATCTGCTAGAGCATATGATCGCATTTTAAAAGTATCACGAACGATTGCCGACTTGGAAACTTCCGAAGCTATAACAGGGAATCATATTTCTGAAGCCATTCAGTACCGAAGTTTAGATAGAGATGGATGGTTTGGATAGTTCCTCGGAAGATTTTGTAGTTACTTTTTGTCTTAGATATCTTAAAATTAGTATATTGAAATTTAATCCACCAGAAGTAACCAAATTATTATCAGGATTAATCACTTATGAAAATTAAACTAGGAAACTTTTTACTTTTATTGGCTTTTGGATGGATATTTATTAGCGCGACTATAGACTTGGACAACCTCTTCAATTACGCTAATCAAGATATTCCAGACTATATTAGCAATGATAATACTGCTGACAACGTAATTGACGATAAGTCGGCCACCTTGGGTCGTGTACTTTTTTATGACAAAAATCTTTCTAGCGATAGAACAATAGCCTGTGCTAGTTGTCATCTACAATCGCAAGCTTTTGGCGATCCAAGCGTTCAGAGTGTTGGAGTTAACGGACTTACAGGTCGGCATTCTCCGCGACTTGTAAATCCCAGATTTTCACGTGAGGAGCATTTTTTTTGGGACGAACGGGCAGAAACACTTGAAGCTCAAACAACCCAGCCCATACAAGATCATATAGAAATGGGGTATAGCGGTGCCAGCGGCGATCCAAATATTGATGATCTAATAATTCATTTGGAAAGCCTTGACTATTACAACACTCTTTTCGAGTTTGCGTTTGGAGATACCCAAATCACGGAAAACCGATTGCAATTGGCTTTAGCTCAATTTATAAGAAGTATACAATCTTTCGATTCTCGATTTGATGATGGTTTGATGCTAGTAAATCACTCCGGTGAACCTTTTCCAAATTTCACGGCACAAGAGAATAGGGGTAAAGACTTATTTGTTAACAGTGTAGGTTGTGGAGATTGTCATCTTCCTCCCGAATTTTCCCATACCATACATTCTTCAAATAATGGCGTTATTACCGTAGCCGGAATGCCTGGCGAAATTGATATTACAAATACACATGCACCATCATTAAGGGATCTTGTAAACCCGAATGGCGACCTAAATAGTCCGCTAATGCACGATGGGAGTTTTACGAGCCTTTTAGAAGTGATTAATCATTATAACCATATCCCCAATAACCCAGAAAACACTAATTTAGACGGACGATTAACAGATGAAAACGGTGATCCACAAAGGCTAAATCTCACCGAAGATGAAAAGCTAGAACTAGTTGCATTTTTGAAAACACTTACGGGTTCAGATATTTACACCAATGAAAAATGGTCCGATCCTTTCGATCCAGACGGTTCTATAAAAATTATTGGGGGCACTTTGGGTATTGCCGAAGAGAGTATAGGCCCATTCATTTCTATTTCCCCAAATCCCATCGTAAACAATGCAACGGTTGAGACCAATCTTGGTAATTTCAAAATAGCAGTTTACGACAGTACTGGAAAGTTGTTATTTTCGAAGAAAGCCAGTTCACAAACAACCTTGGATTTTAGTACGATTGCTTCAGGATTGTATTTTGCAAAAATAACTACGGAAAAAGGATTGCAGATTACCAAACGTATGGTGAAGAGATAAAAAAGATTCAACAAGCTTAAAAATTTTGTTAGATTAATTCGTCTTGTAAAGAGGAATTTTACAATTGAGTACCCGTAAGTATAGTTTGTTTTGACTCACTAGAAACGCTAATTATTCTCCAGGTTTAAACTTAACTACTGCATCAAATCGCTTTTTGAAAGTCTTGTTTTTAATCTTTTTTTTGTTCACAGAAAGAAAAATAATTCCAGGATGTGATTTAATACAACGTAGGAGATATGACACTTCTTGATTGGCATACCGATTGTGTGCGTCGTTTACCTCAGTTCGCTTTCCAAAAAGAGCATCAGCTTCATCAAAGAATAGAATCCAATTTTTGTTTGTAGTTTTTTTAAAAAGACGATTGAGATTTTTTTCAGTTTCACCTATATACTTCGTAATTATGTGAGAAAGATTGACTCGATAGATTTCTCTATTTAGCTGTTTAGCCAAAAGTGTTGCGGCAATAGTTTTTCCAGTTCCTGAAACACCATAGAAAAGTACAGAGAATCTATTTTTTTTCAGTCTACTAAGTCGGTCACTTAAATTTATTACAGCAATAATGGAAGGCGTTTTAACTTTTAAATCATTCCATTCTACCTCTGTTAAAAGTGCTTCAAAACTTACTTTGTGACCATTGTTTTCCATTCTACAAATATTTTTGATATGCAGCTTCTAGCTTTTCATCATATTTATTTTTTTTGTATCCGGAGCCATTGTATCCTTTAGCAAATTCCACCCAGTTTTTAGCTTTTAAATGTTTGGTTAATTTTTGTGTGTTACAAAAGAGTCCAAAAGCCTCCAGATGGGCTTTTTCATGAGTGTACATATGAGATACAAAACTATCAACATTTGGATATCCAAGACTTTTATAGTGAAAACCCATTATTTGAAAAGCGCCATAAGAAGCTGAAGAATAAGCAGCGTCATGAACTGAGCTATTATCACTCATTCCAGCGGCTTTTTCAAGGCGATCATACTCTTTTTTCCCGCCTAAATAATGATTCTTCGTCCAATTGCTATATAGTACATTTTTAGTGTTTTCATTCAGAAAATTACTAGGTTCCAAACCACGTAGTTTTAATTGCTTCCAAAAGACATGACCTTCAAATAAAATTGTTGGACGTCCGTCGAGCAAAAATCCTTTACCACGACTTTCAATCTCATTAACGGCCTTAACAACAGCCAATTCTAGACCGTATTTAGCCGCAAAGTCAATTAGGTCTTGTTCAGATAGAAATTTATCATTGAAATTTGTAAGTTGATTCTGGACGTTTATTAGTTTCGCCCAAGATTTAGGGCCAACAATTCCATCAATAATAAGACTATTGTTCTTTTGAAATTCCATTACGGCCAGATGGGTATCTTTTCCAAAGTAATTGGAAATATAAACGTCGTAACCCAAATCCACTAAGATTTCTTCAAGGATGTATACTTCGGAACCTCTAGAACGATATTTGAGTGTTTTCATTTTTTTCTATTTTTGGAGTATTAATAAGTGTGCTAATTTCATCGAATTGAGCCAAGAGCAAAGGATGTTTTAAGATTGCATTAATATAACTAATACTGCTCTTACTGAGGTGTCTGGATAAAGTAGGTTCATAGTATTGCCATGGTTCAAAAAATGACTTTTCAGGTTTTTCCATATCAGTAATATCAAGAATACTAGTGTTTTCTATTTTTAGGAAATGTTCGAAATTTTTTTCGATTGCCCCGTCTATAATTGCACCATCAAGGAATCCAATAATATCGTCCATTGATACTTTGTGCGGCATAAATATCTTAAAATAACGTAGCCTACCATTGGAGGTTTTTTCCCAGTTAGATAGATAATCACTTAGATAGCCAGGAATTTTATCTAAATTAAGGCCTGTTTCTAAATCTACCATTATATTATCGGCTTCATCTTCATATTTATCGATATGAGAAATCCCCTGTTCTTGTTTAAATTTTTCAATTAAATAATTGATATAAAGTGTTTTACTGTTTATTATTTCAATGTATGCTATTTGTTTTTCTTTTAAAACAGCTTTGTCTCTAAGCAAATAATTATGCAGGTCTAAGCAACCTAAAAGACCACTATTATCAATAGCACCAGCATCGATATAGTGTCCATACCCCGGAATTTTTGCTGCTGGACTGAGCATAGGAAATCGATTTGTAGTGGAAACCGCTTGGTAGAAAGGGAGGGTTTTTCCGAATGATAAATCTGCTAAGTTTTCAGAATACGGGAAAACATCTTCGAAACTATTTTGTTTTACAGACCATAGAATGCCACGGCTTCCCTTGGTGCCAGCAGTATTCATAATGAGAGAAGGAAAGTAACCCCTTTTAACGAATGCCTCTTTCCAATAATCTCTAAAGGAAACCATAGATAACTTCTTGCTTTTTTTGGTTTGTATTTCATTTTGGTATTTCAACATTGCATAATAAGGCCTATCTCTGAATCCAATTTTCTGGCTAAGAGGCCATAATTTACGATAGGAATCTAAACCAAATGTAAGGGTCAAATCTAGCGAGGTATAATTTTGACGAGCTAGCCCGTTTATTTTATCTTGAATGCGCATTGTGTTTATACCATCTTCCTTGTATAGCCCAGTATATAAAGCGAGTCCAAGAGAACCTCCAGAAGCACCTGATAAAGCAATACTTTGATTGAGAAGTTTTCCTTTAGTTTTTTTCTGAAGGGTATTTAATACATTGAGAGTCCAAACATTTGCTTTTAAACCTCCACCATGAGAAGCTATAAAGAAAAGAGTATTGTCTTTTTTTGCCTGAAGACTGTCTATAAACACGGCTTCTAATATTTCAGACTTGGTGTTTTGTACTAGGTCTAATTCGTGTGTCCTTACCTCAATGTTCGAACAGTTAGATACAATTACCAGAGCTGTTAAGACAAAGCCGCTCAAGAATAAAAATCTGTATAGAAAAGTACCTAAAAGATTAATTCGTTTCGCCACGAAGAAGTACTTTCCTAGATTCGCTATAATATAATAGTAGAAATAAAAGAATGCTAATAAAATTGGAATACCATTGGACAATCCCCAGCCATAAATACTCGCCAGCGTGCAATAAAAAAGTAGAAAAACGGCAATTAAAAAGTTTAGTCCGAATAACAGAATATAGTTTTCAGATTTTTCAAAGAATCGGATACTATTAATAAAAGCGCTAAAGCCACTTAGCAGCTGATTATTATAGCTGCTTTTTATAGCCGTAAGATTTGTTCGTAAGAGTCTAAAAAATACATAGTTGAACATAAATGAATAACTAGTAAGAAGTAGTAACATAAAGCCTCCGGGACTAAAATTCCCCTTAATTAAAGTGATTGCAATTAGAAGGACACATATTATAACGATAATAAAATACCAGATTCCCAGCTTTTTAAAAAAGTGGGTCAATTTTGCTTCTCTTATTTTAGTTTCTATAATGCTGAAACCTGAGCCGTCTTTTTTAGTTTCTTTTTTTAAGGCTGTAAGTCGCTCTTTCAGATAGATATAAAGTAGAAATGGGACTAACAATAAAACATAGGAAACTGTTTTTACTGTTTCAAAAGGAAATGATTCAAAAATGAGATTTGGTTTATAGCTATCTAGTATAAAAAATATCCAAACTCCGTGAATTAAGAGTCCAATAAAGTATCTAAAGTAATTGGCCCAATTATCGGGTATATAACCAGTATCCTTCTTTGTAGTAAAAATAAAAATAGGATATTTTTTTAAGAACCAGAACTTAATAGGATTCACCTCGTGCCATTCTGTATAATCACCAGAATTATTTAAATCGGCCGCATAGTAGGTATAAATTGGATAGTGGGACAGAGCTATGGCGAGTGCATTTATAAAGAAAAATGATAGTAGTAGTGAAGACCAGTTTTCCTCCATTAAATCTACTAACATAGTAAAGGCTTGATCCATTTGCGTTAGTAGCAATAGGATAATAATAACCACTATCAAACTAAGAAAAGACGACTTAACAAAGTTTTTAAGAGATTTAATTAGATGGTGAACGCTATTGATGAATTTGGTAGGCACGGATATAGAAATTCCTGTTTTACTCATGGTGGTTGTTATTTAATACCTTTTGTAAATTCTAAAAATCTCAAAAGGGATTTTAGAATATTTTAGAAAGGAATTCAGCGCTTATGGAGCAATGTGTTAGATTTATTTTTTCTAACGCTAGAATTGTATTTATTTAATTGGCTGTATATTAATGTATTAAAAATAATGAAATTTTGTATAAGAGCTGTTGCGTAACATAAAAATGCGGTTAATTAATAATTTCTAACTCCAAGTTTATATCAAATATATTTGAATATAATTCACAATATACTAGTCTTTTACTTCATTTTTATGAATGCAATATCCTATTTCTGAAAGAGGAAAAATCCCTTTTTAATAAGGCTTTTCCCCGTTTATTTTAAATCAATAGTGTTTTGTTTAGTCATTTTGATTAATTTGGAATCGTATTAATTTAAATAAAAAATAATGGCAGTACCAGCAAAATGCATTACCGAAACTGAAGCAAGACAATTACAAGACAATTGGAAATCAACAAGAGCTATAGAAATTGAGAATGCGCAGGGCTCTGAAGATACTAGAGAGTTTTTTTATACTGTAGCTGAATTGGAAGAATATTTGGCTTATGTTAAAGCTGAATCCATCAAGCAGGGCTATTTGGCAGCCGGGGTAAGAATTTACTTTGCAGCTTATGACAACGCAGTGACAAATAAAGCTACCGTTTTCTTAGCACCAACAACTGGAACATCTGCTAGTTCGGCCAATAATTACAATATTCAGCCTTTAAATAAAGCAGGCGGTGGATGGCCTCCTAATAATTATTAAATCTTGGAGTTTAGGGATTATTTGTGGGGAGTTCTTCCTGTTTTTGCAATCGAGTTATTGGCGGCCTTAGCAGGTACCTATTATCTTACGCAAAAATATCCAGCAAAAAACTCAAGATATCTAGTCTTGTTTTTATGGGGGGTGTTTATTGTAGAAATACTTAGCGCTTATGCACCGATAGCTCACTTTAGTGATTACAAATATTTTTCTTTTGTTGAATGCACGAAATTTGGACAAAATTATTGGCTATTTAATATAGTCATAATTGTTTCGTTCGTGTTCTATATATATTATTTTCGTTCTTTTTTAGATGGTATATTATGGCGTAAAATATTGAAGTATACTGGATTTAGCTATGTCATTCTTTGTATAACTAATTTGTTTTTTTTCGATGTTTTTTTCAATGAATACTCTCAGTTCAATACTATTTTAGGCACGTTATTGTTAATTTTAACTATAGCTATTTTTTATTTTGAATTACTAAAGAGTGATGTCCTTTTAAAAATGAAATATTTTTTACCATTATATATTTCGGTCGGGACTTTAATATTTCATTTATGTATATTACCTATAGATATTTACTCGAAGTATATTCTTGAAAGAAATCCATTTTTTCTTCAGTTAAAGACAAATGTTTATTTATTTGGTAATATCTTTTTATATTCAACCTATATTCTAGGTTTTATTAAATGCTCGAGAAAGAAGAAATCTTATTAATAGGTTATTTTATTGCGGTTATCTTCCTTTTGGTGCTATTCGTGGTGATTTTCTTTATTGCATTTCAGAAAAGAAAAAATAAATTTTTAATTGAACGATTTGCAGCTAAACAGCGATTCGAAAAGGAAATTGAAAAGTCTAAACTAGAAATACAAGAACAAACTTTTAAAAATATTGCTTGGGAGCTTCATGATAATGTAGGACAATTGCTATCTGTAGTTAATATTCAACTAAACATGTTAATGCATCACACGCCAAAAGCATTTCATGAAGAAATTGCAGAAACCAAAGGAGTGGTAAAGGATGCAGTCAATGAAATAAGAAGCTTGTCTAAGACTCTTAATAATGATGTAATCTTAAAAAATGGCCTCTTAACTTCACTTAGTTTGGAGCTTGAAAGGTTTAATAAACTGAGTTTCTTGGATGCAAAATTTAAAATAAGCGGTACTGAAAAAGAGATTAAAAGTTCGGACGAAATTTTAATTTTTCGAATTTTACAGGAATTTCTTTCAAACGTAATTAAACATGCAAAAGCAAAGAAATTATTTGTACATTTAAATTATAAAGATAAAATTTTAGAGATTTTAGCAGAAGATGATGGGGTAGGGTTTGATTCCAACAAGAAAACAGATAGCTCTGGGATGGAAACAATGAAAAGTCGAGCAGCCTTGTTAAATGCTAATTTTTCAATCACTTCAACTATTGGAGATGGTACAATACTAGTTTTAAAATATCCATACAAGAATGAGTAAATCCCCTAAAACAAGCATTGTAATTGTTGATGACCACTTACTTTTTGCCGAATCCCTAGAAAAATTATTACACTCTTTTCCTGGCTTTAACGTTTTATACCATGCGTTAAATGGCGTAGATCTTCAAGAGAAACTAAAATCTGAAGACCAACTTCCTGAGATTATTCTTTTAGATATAAATATGCCAGTTATGGGCGGTCATGAAACCGCCGCGTGGCTAACTGAAAATCACCCAAACATTAAAGTTTTGGCCTTATCCATGGAAGATGAGGAAGAAGTAATTCTAAAAATGTTGTGTAATGGAGCTAAAGGATATCTACTAAAAGATATACATCCGGAACAGTTGAAAGAGGCGCTTCATGAAGTAATGGATAAAGGTTATTATCATTCAGAGAAGGTAGCGGTGGCACTCTTACATTCTTTGCATAATGATAATAGAGATGAGACCCCTGTATTTAAGGAAAATGAGCTTATATTTATGAAACTTGCCTGTAGTGAAAAAACCTATAAAGAAATAGCGGATCAAATGAATTTAAGCCCAAAAACCATCGACGGTTATAGACAAGAATTGTTTAATAGGCTTCAGATTAAAAATCGAGTTGGCTTAGTATTATATGCGCTTAAAAATGGAATTTCCATATTATAGACTAAATACACGCATTCCAAATCGGATCGTTCGGAGGAGGTGCGATTATAATCAATTCTTCTTTTTTAACTGGATGAATTAAAGATAATTTCCTTGCGTGTAAGTGTATACTTCCGTCTTTATTGCTTCTATTGAAACCATACTTTAAATCACCCTTTATAGGACATCCTATTGCCGCAAGTTGAGCTCTAATTTGATGATGCCGCCCTGTTTCAAGATCTATTTCTAACAATCCATATCGGTCTAGTTTTTTGATTAGCGTGTAAGTAAGAACCGCTTTCTTACTTTCAGAAACCTCTTTGGGATACGCATAGGATTTATTTTGTTTCTGATTTCGCTTTAAATAATGGGTTAATTTTTCCGAAGTATTTTCCGGAAGTTGCATTGTAATTGCCCAATAAGTTTTTGTTGTTTGCCTTTCAGAAAATAATTTATTTAACCGCACCAAAGCTTTTGAAGTCCTTGCAAAAACTACAATTCCGCTGGTGGGACGGTCTAACCTGTGTACAACCCCTAAAAAAACAGCACCCGATTTCTGATATTTTTGAGCGATATACTCCTTCACTACTTCTGAAAGTGGAACATCCCCAGTTTTATCACCTTGGACTATATCTCCTGGTCGCTTGTTTACAACGAGTAAATGATTGTCCTCGTAAAGGACTTGAAGATTTTCTTTTGTACTATGTGTGGATGAAGCTTGGATGGTTAGTTAGTATTGTTCTTTATCACTTGGAAACTCACCACTTTTTACATCTTGACTATATTGACTAAATGCATTTGTCATATCTGTATACAAGTCGAGGTAACGTCTCAAAAATCGAGGATTGAACTCATGTGTCATTCCTATCATATCATGAGTTACAAGAACTTGCCCGTCAACGCCATTTCCAGCCCCAATTCCAATGATTGGAATAGTAAGTTGTTCGGCAATTACTTTGGCTAATTTTGCAGGAATTTTTTCAATAACAATGGCAAAGCATCCAGTTTTTTCAAGTAGAAGAGCGTCTTCAATAAGCTTTTCCGCTTCTTCTTCCTCTTTAGCTCGAACCGTATAAGTACCAAATTTATAAATGGACTGTGGCGTAAGCCCTAAATGTCCCATTACTGGAATTCCAGCATTTAAAATTCGCTTGATCGATTCTTTAATCTCTTTTCCACCTTCCATCTTTACAGCGTGAGCTCCACTTTCTTTCATAATACGAATTGCAGATCGCAATGCCTCTTTAGGGTCACTTTGATAACTACCAAAGGGTAAATCTACAACAACCAAACTACGGTCAATGGCACGAACAACCGAGGCTGCATGATAAATCATTTGATCGAGTGTTATTGGAAGGGTCGTCTCATGACCCGCCATTACATTGGAAGCAGAATCACCTACAAGAATTACATCAATTCCTGAACCATCAACAATCTTGGCCATGGTATAATCATATGCAGTAAGCATAGAGATTTTTTCACCCTTATTTTTCATATCGACAAGGGTCTTGGTCGTGATTCGCTTATACTCTTTTTTCGCTATTGACATATTCGCTGCTAAATTAAAGGGTAAAAGTAGTAATTTTGGAATATAATCCATTAATAAAGATACTATGAAGTTCCTATATTTAATAATATGCTTAACATTAACTACAAGTGTTTTTTCACAAGAGAGTTTTACCGAAAAAGACGCCAAACAATTAATAGATGTTTTTTTTGAAGGATTTCATAAAGGAGATACTCTTTTAATGCGAAGTGTTTTAGAGCATAACGTTACTATGAATACGGTGTATTCCGATAAATCTGGAAATAATATAATCAAGACAGGTAGTGTACAGGAGTTATTGGTTGCCATTTCAAAAAGACCTGAGAATGATATTTGGGATGAAAGACTTGAAGATTATTCGATACAAATTGATGGTAATTTAGCTCATGTATGGACGCCTTATCAATTTTGGTTTAATGGTAATTTAAGTCACTGTGGTGCGAACGCTTTTACATTAGCTAAAACGGATGACGGATGGAAGATTGTTCATTTAATTGATTCCAGAAGAAAAGAGAGTTGTAAATCGGAGTAATGGAATCACTATTAAATTAAAAATCCAATTAGGGAATTCTAGATACTAACTGATTTTGCTTTTTTAAATAGGCTGGAGATTGTTCAAAAAGAATTTTCACCTGATTTTCCCAATCATTAGCGATATCAAAGTAACTTGAGTTTGTAACTGACATTATATTACCGCAGTCCTCACAAGTATGTTGATCATATTCTAAAAAGTAATGCCCAAATTCATGAAACGCTACTATTTTTAATATTTGTTGATCTAGCATAGTAATCCAATTTACCAGAATGTTTTCGACTTTAGTTGATTTATCACGTTCTAGCATGCCTAGAGTAGCTGTCTTTGAGGAGGAAGCCAAAGTATCTACAATAGTAATGTTCTTAAGTTCATTTAATTTGTAATTGTATTCAATATTATACGTATTACAAATTGCGAAGAAGGAATTTAGATGCGGTTTAAGCCGCTCGTCAACATTTACTTCTTGAGATGTTACAGTAATTGAACAACTTAGCAGCAACATATAAAATAGAATTAGGGGCAACTTCATAAAGTAGGTCTTAAACTAGGTGAACTATTTAGGGCAAAATAGCACACATCGTATTTTAAACGATAAATAAACACACTTAATCGATAAAAACCTAAAAATTTTATATAAAATGATTTATTCCGAAGAATTTTCTTACAAATTAATGAATTCGCATAGCGTTTTGAGGAGAATATTTGATAATCAAATTCAAGAGGGTTTATTTTTCCGAAGTAGAAAGGGGTATTAGAAGATCAATCAAGTAATTTAATAATTGCTAACAATCGCTCATATTAACTTTAACAGCAAGACCTCCTTCGCTAGTTTCTTTGTATTTATTGCTCATGTCCTTTGCAGTTTCCCACATCGTTTCAATTACCTTGTCGAAAGGAACTTTGGCGTTATTAGGATTGCTATCCAATGCCATTTCACAAGCATTTATTGCTTTTATGGCTCCCATTGCATTTCGCTCTATACATGGAATTTGTACAAGGCCGCCAATTGGATCACAGGTTAGCCCTAAATGATGTTCCATGGCAATTTCACTTGCCATTAGTACTTGTTCTGGAGTTCCCCCCATGAGTTGAGTTAAGGCGCCTGCTGCCATAGAAGATGAAACTCCAATTTCGGCTTGACATCCTCCCATTGCTGCAGAAATAGTGGCTCCTTTCTTAAATAGGCTACCAATTTCAGCACTTACCAAGAGAAATTTAGATATGTCATCAAAATTTGCATCGTGATTTTCAATTACCATATAGTACATTAATACTGCTGGAATAACTCCGGCACTTCCATTGGTTGGCGCTGTTACCACCCTTCCTAAAGATGCATTTACTTCATTCACCGCTAACGCAAAACAAGATACCCATTTCAATATCTGTCTAAATTTAACTTCTGTATTTCTAATAGTCTCTATCCATTCCTCTGCATTAGAATAGGATGTACTACCAATCAAGTTTTTATTAATATCGAAAGCCCTACGTTGAACATTAAGACCTCCAGGTAATTTTCCTTCTGTATGACAACCTACATACATAGAATCCAACATCACCTCCCAGATTTCTTTTAGTTTATCATAAGTTTCATTTTCGGGGCGTAATGATTTTTCATTTTCTAGTACGATATCACTTATTGACTTTCCTTCGGATTTACAATACTTTAGAAGGTCAGTGCCTTTTTCGGTTGGAAATGGAAAGTGCGAAAATATTTCACTTTTCTTTTTAGCACGTTTACGCTCCTCCTTAACTACAAATCCGCCGCCTATCGAATAGTACGTTGCCTTTATAAGTTTACCGCTTTTTAACTTCGCGTTGAAGGTTATTCCGTTTGGGTGAAAATCTAAAAATTTTCGGTTGAATTGTATGTTTTCCTTCGGAATGAAGGCTATGTTTAATTCATTATTGAGTTTTAAAATATTTTCTGAAGTAATGGAAGCTATAGTTTCGTCTATCTTTTCTATTGGAAAACTAACCGGGTCGAAGCCACAGAGTCCTAACATTACAGCTATATCCGTTGCATGACCTTTTCCTGTTAGCGATAGAGACCCATACAAGGCTACTGAAACAGTTTCTACCTGATCAAACTGCGCTTTATTTTTTAATTCTTCAATCCATCTCCCTGCCGCGCGCCAAGGCCCTAAAGTGTGTGAACTTGATGGTCCTACACCAATTTTTAACATGTCGAAAACACTAATACTTTCCATAAATATATACTTGACGTAAATATATTGTTTTATTTTTCTGAAAAGCTATTATTTATCTGCTTTTAAGTATCGTTTTATTGCCTTCTATTTGCCAATAAAGGCGGAGGTTCTCCTGTAAATGGATTCCATCGACTTATACTTTTAGCGCCCATTCCTGAAGCTTTAATAACCGCTCTATCTCCATAACGCTCCCGCATTTTATCCATCGCCTGATATAGATTCATGATTTTATCGTTGTCTTGAAATAAATCAATTTGTTGTCCGCCTTCCACTAAATGACTATATCGCACCCCGATTAATCGCACTAGTAATCGCCTTTGATATAGTCTTTTATAAAGTTCCATGACTACAGGAAGTATTTTATGATCAGACGAACTGTATGGTATCTTTTTCTGAAGGGTATAGGTTTGAAAATCGGAGTATCGAATTTTGAAAGTTACACAGGCTGTAAGCTTATTTCCCCGTCGAAGCTGATAAATTAAATTCTCTGCCATGGCGATAATAATACCTTCTAGTTTTTTAGCATCTGTGGTGTCTTTATTGAAAGTTCTTTCGGTAGAAATAGATTTTCGCTCGGTATATTGTATCACGGGAGAATTATCAATGCCATTTGCTTTCTTCCAAATAACTTGCCCATTCTTACCAAAAACCTTCGCCATCATTTCCATTGGCATTTCCTGAATGGTTTTAATTTGTTTGATTCCCAAATCGCATAATGAGCGATAGGTAACTTCACCTACCATAGGTATTTTACGTACCGATAGGGGAGAAAGAAATGGTTTTTCGGCACCTTTTAGTATTTGTATCTGATTATTAGGCTTGGCCTCCCCAGTAGCAATTTTAGAAACAGTTTTATTTACAGAAAGCCCAAATGAAATGGGTAATCCCGTTTCTTTAATGATACGGCTCCGTATGTTTGAAGCGAGTTGATGGCAGCCAAAAAACTTGTCCATTCCGGTGAGATCAATATAAAATTCATCGACCGATGTTTTTTCATATAACGGAACACTTTCCTTAATTACGTCGGTAACTTGATTAGAAAACTTACTATAGATACCGGAGTTGCCTCTAAGAATAATTGCTTCAGGACATAACTGCTTTGCCAGTCGCATGGGCATAGCCGAATGAATTCCAAACCTACGGGCTTCATAACTGCAGGATGCAACAACGCCACGATCACTGGTTCCGCCTATGAGTACGGGTTTTCCGTTAAGTTTACTGTCTAATAAGCGTTCACACGACACAAAGAACGTATCGAGATCCATGTGCACTATAGCTCTTTCTGTGGTCATTATTTATTGCTACGCAGTTAGGTTAGCTGTGCCAACGCCTTAAATTCTCCATTAATTAAAGCTTCTTTCTTCTCTTTCGACCATCGCTTTATTTGCTTTTTTGCCGCAATGGCAAAGGTTGGAACTGAAAATTCGGTAGTAAACACTAATTGTACAGGTAGACGTTCAGAAGTATAAAGTTCTTCGCGTCTACCAGATTGGTGCAATTTAATTTTTGCATCGAGATTGGAAGTAAAATCGGTGTAATAAGTCCCATCTGCGCATTTCAAAATGTATACATAGTACCTTTTCATAATTTTCGTATTTATATTAAGTTTCATTTGCGGGTTTCCCCTTAAAATCTCCCCGAGTTCTTCTATTAAAATTCTTAACCGAATTCGCTTTCAATAGCGCATCACTATACCTTGGATCTTCAATAATAGCTAAGCGTTCCATCTTAATTACCTCTATAGAAATGCAATCAAATTCCTCAACTACTTTTCCAATAATGGTGTAAATTCCTCTTCCTCTAAATCGGTATTTGGCTGCCACAGGAGGAAAATGTACTGTGTCAATGAAATAGCCATCTCGATCTAGAAAGGTTCCGAAGTACATTCGTTTTCCATTAGAAGTACTTGTGTTTTTTGTGGTAACTAAATAGCCTTCAATCGAAATCTGTTTTCCTGTAAAAGCAGCTAAATGTCGCACTCGCATGGAGCAGGTGGATGGCTCAAGCAACAATTGAAAAGGATCGCATAGCGGAAACCCTAATAATTCCATTTCATCAAAGGCATCTTCTAGTTGTGTATTGGGAAGTTTAGGGGTTTTGTAGTTTACTTTTTCAGACTTAAAAAGGGTATAGACCTGTTCTTTAAAAGTTACCTTGTTTATCTTCATATATGCCTCCCACAGTAATTCTCGCTTGTTTCGGTCTGTAAACCTAAAGGCATTCATTTTTATTAAAATGGCAAGTTGTTCCATGGAAATAGAGATACGATCTATAAAATCATCAAGGCTTAAAAAATAACCGTTTCCATTTCTTTCCGAAGTAATTTTTTTAATCACTTTTGCTTCTAAGGAGTGTAGGTATCCAAAGCCTAAGTAGATGTTTTTACCATGAATAACAGTTTGTCCATAACTGTGATTAATGCAGGGGGGGAGAATAGCAGCTCCGTGCATTCGAGCTTCATGTACATAGAGCTCTGCTCTGTAAAATCCACCACCATTGTTAAGGGTAGCAACCATATATTCTAGCGGATAATAAGCTTTTAAAAAGAGACTTTGATAGCTTTCCACTGCGTAAGAAGCCGAATGTCCTTTGGCAAAGGCATAGCCAGCAAAGCTTTCTATTTGGCGCCATATTTCGTTTGTTAATGCTTCTACTTTTCCGCTATTCTGGCAGTTTTCAAAAAACTGCTCCTTTACTTTTAAGAACTCATCTCGAGATCTAAATTTCCCAGACATTCCACGGCGTAACATATCGGCTTCCCCGAGCGTAAGTCCCCCAAAAAAGTGTGCTACTTTAATTACATCTTCCTGATATACCATGACTCCATAGGTTTCAGGCATAATGTCTAGCATCACTGGATGGGCTTCTTTTCTTCGCTCGGGATACCGATACCGTAAAATATATTCTCGCATCATCCCCGACTTTGCTACTCCAGGCCTGATTACTGAACTTGCGGCTACTAAGCCCAAGTAATCTTCTACCTGAAGTTTCCGAAGTAGCATACGCATAGCAGGAGATTCTACATAAAAACAACCAATAGCTTTGGCATTTCGCAGTAAATCCTTGATGTGTTTATCCTCTTTAAAACGTTTAATATCGTGAATGTCAATTGGGGGAAGTTCAGGGTGATTGTAACGAACAATATCCACAGCATCCTTTATTTTTCCTAGTCCTCTCTGACTCAAAATATCAAACTTATATAAGCCAATGTCTTCGGCTACGACCATATCGAATTGGGTAGTAGGAAAACCTTTGGGTGGCATAAAGGTGGCGGTATAGTAATGGATTGGCTTTTCAGAAATAAGAATACCACCTGCGTGAATTCCCAAATAGTTTGGAAACCCATTAATGTACTTACTGTAGGTAATCACTAATTGCGATAATCTATCTAGGCTAGGGTAGTGGTACTGTGCGGCCGAGAGTTTGTCAATTTCGGCTTTTGGCAACCCAAACACCTTCCCTAATTCCCTCACCGAAGCCTTATATTTAAAAGTGTTGTAGACTGTAATAAGAGCAGTGTTTTTAAACCTTCGGAAGATAAATTGGGTGATATCATCCCTGTCTTTCCAAGAGAAATCGATATCGAAATCGGGTGGATTTTTTCGGTATAAATTAATAAAACGCTCAAAATAGAGATCGAGTTCTACGGGATCAACGTCGGTAATACGTAATAAATAAGCAATCACACTATTTGCTCCACTTCCTCTACCTACATAGAAGTAGCCTTTACTTCGGGCATATTTTAGGATTTTCCAATTGATTAAAAAGTAGGAAACAAAACCTTTTTGCTGAATGATATCCAATTCCTTTTTAATACGAGACAATACAGTGTCATCTGGAATGCCATATCTATACTGAATTCCGCCGTAGGCTAATTTCTTGAGAAGTCGAAAATCCAGAGTTTCACTATTGGTATATGCATTCTGATTGTTAGGAGTTTCTTTTGTAAAATCGAAATCAATAGTGCATTGTGAAAGCAGGTTTTCGGTGTTTTCTATAAGTTTAGGAAACTCTTGAAATGCTTTTTTTATTTCTTCCGAAGTTAAAAAAACATCATTTTCGTTGGCTTGTTCGGAAGCGGCTAGCTTACTCAATAAGGTATTGTTGTCGATCGCCCGAAGCAATCTGTGTGTATTGAACCCTTTTTTATTCAGAAAAGTAACCGATTGTAAAACCACCAGCTTTTCTTGACGATTTTTCCAGGGCGAGAACTTCAACCTGTTTAAGTCTTCAATCTTTATCCCTAGAAATTCATTTTCTGAAAGTATAGTTCCTTTAAAAGTCTTAAAGGGATAAATCACAAAGGTTTGTGGAAGATGCTCTGTTTTGTTGGGAATACTTTTCTTGGTGTGCAAAAACCCAGATAGATAGCTGTTTATATTCTGAAAGCCTACGTTGTTTTTAGCTAATATGATGAATTGTTGCTGCGCTCCATTTCTGAAATCGACTCCTAGGGCTGGTTTTATGGCATACTCTGGTGCTAAACGCACAAAGTCCAAACAAGCCGAAGTTGTATTGATATCGGTTAGGGCCAAACAGTCAATACCCATTGCTGCTGCTGTAATAAGCAGGCTTTTTGGTTTAACGGTGCCGTAACGAAGGCTGTAATAACTATGTGTGTTTAAATACATGTATTTGGAATTATTCCAAAATTATGGAAATATTCCTAGTTTGCAAAATAAAGTTTTTAACAAAGCCGAGCGTTTAAAAAATGTCCAGTGGACATTTTTAGCGAGGTGCTTGGCCTGCCGCGTTGGTTTTTTGAAAAGAGCGTTTAAAAAATGTCCAGTGGACATTTTTAGCGAGGTGCTTGGCCTGCCGCGTTGGTTTTTTGAAAAGAGCGTTTAAAAAATGTCCACTGGACATTTTTAGCGAGGTGCTTGGCCTGCCGCGTTGGTTTTTTGAAAAGAGTATGAAGGATTGTAATGAGAGGTTTTCGAAACTATTTCTTCTTCGCCTTGCGAGGATTGGGCTTCAGCGACATTACATACTCATAACTTTCGTTGAAATATTTTGAAAGTATTTCGTGATTTGAATGCAAGTCCGTAGGAATTAAAACATAGTCCTTCATAACAGCCCCATAAGATTTATAGATTGTACTATTATACTTCTCCATAAATAATTTTCCTGCTTCAGGCGAAAGTCGGAAACCTAGCTCAGCATCTTTGTTTAAAAGCGCAAACATATGTGTATTTGCGGCACAATATGGCATGGTCTTCCCAAGGCGATTAAATTTGGGGTTCATCGCTACAATTTCATCAAAGAGTGCCAGATTTTTTTCCCAAGGAGTCATCAGGTTTTTTATTAAATATAAAGATTTTTTAAAAGAGGAATAGAACAATGACGATTTCTTTGTCAAAGCTTATAGCCTATGGCATAATGTATTCTGCCATCCTGTCATAATTTTTCTACTGGCATAATCCTTGTCATATACACTTCATAAATTAAAATAGAATCATTAAAATATAATATACAATTATGAGTAAGATTATTGGAATCGATTTAGGAACAACCAACTCTTGTGTGGCTGTGATGGAAGGTAGCGAACCAACCGTAATTCCTAATGCAGAGGGAAAGAGAACAACACCTTCTGTAATCGCTTTTGTTGAAGGCGGGGAAATTAAAGTTGGAGATCCTGCAAAGAGACAAGCGGTGACGAACCCAACAAAAACTATTTCTTCTATAAAGCGTTTTATGGGGAATAAGTTTTCTGAATCTAAAAAAGAAGCAGATCGCGCTGCATTTGATGTAAAAAAAGGGGATAATGACACACCACGTGTTGATATCGATGGACGTTTATACACGCCTCAAGAATTAAGTGCAATGGTACTTCAGAAAATGAAGAAAACCGCCGAAGATTATTTAGGACAGGATGTAACGGAAGCTGTTATTACTGTTCCTGCATACTTTAATGACAGTCAGAGACAAGCTACTAAGGAAGCTGGTGAGATTGCTGGTCTTAAGGTGAGACGTATCATTAACGAACCTACTGCTGCGGCATTAGCGTACGGAATGGACAAAAAAGGAACCGACCAAAAAATCGTAGTATTCGATTTTGGAGGAGGAACCCATGATGTATCTATCCTTGAATTAGGAGACGGTGTATTTGAAGTATTGTCAACAGATGGAGATACGCACTTAGGTGGTGATGATGTAGATCAAAAAATTATTAACTGGTTAGCGGATGAGTTTCAAGCAGAGGAGCAAATGGATCTTAGAAAAGACCCAATGGCTTTGCAACGTTTGAAAGAAGCTGCTGAAAAAGCAAAAATTGAATTATCATCTGCTGCGCAAACAGAAATTAACTTACCTTATGTTACGGCTACTGCTAGTGGACCAAAACACTTGGTGAAAACATTAACTAAAGCGAAGTTTGAGCAATTGATCGACGATTTGGTGAAACGTACCATTAAACCTTGTGAAACTGCTTTGAAAGCTGCTGGATTGAGCAAGTCTGATATTGACGAAATCATTCTAGTAGGTGGATCTACTCGTATTCCTGCAGTTCAGGAAGCCGTTGAGAAGTTCTTCGGAAAAGCACCGAGTAAAGGTGTAAATCCAGATGAGGTTGTAGCTGTAGGTGCTGCAATTCAAGGGGGTGTATTGACTGGAGATGTTAAAGATGTATTGTTACTTGATGTAACTCCATTGTCTTTAGGAATTGAAACTATGGGAGGTGTAATGACTAAGTTAATTGAGTCTAACACAACAATCCCTACAAAGAAATCGCAAGTATTCTCTACTGCAGCCGATAATCAACCAAGTGTTGAGATTCATGTATTGCAGGGAGAGCGACCAATGGCTCCGGATAATAAAACGATAGGTCGTTTTCACTTAGATGGAATTCCACCAGCGCAAAGAGGAACACCTCAAATTGAAGTAACTTTCGATATTGATGCCAATGGTATTATTAAAGTAAGTGCTACAGATAAGGCTACAAACAAGTCGCAAGACATTAGAATTGAAGCGTCTTCTGGGTTAACTGAAGAAGAAATCAAAAAGATGAAGGCAGAGGCAGAAGCGAATGCAGATGCCGATAAAGCAACTAAGGAAAAAGCAGATAAGTTGAATGAAGCTGACGGAATGATCTTCCAAACAGAAAAGCAACTTAGTGAGTTTGGTGATAAATTATCTGATGATAAGAAAGCGCCAATTGAAGCTGCTTTAACAGACTTGAAGAAAGCGTACGAAACAAAAGAAGTTGAAACTATTCAACCAGCTTTAGATGCAATCAATGAAGCTTGGAAAGTAGCTTCAGAAGAAATGTATAAAGCGCAAGCAGATGCTCAAGGTCAAGGAGCACCAGAAGGAGCAGCTGATACAGCTTCACAGAATGGTGAGGAAAATGCCGATGTTGAGGATGTGGACTTTGAAGAAGTGAAAGAGGAGTCTTAATTAAAGAACTCTTTCAATAAAATTAAAAGCCCTGCAGAAATGTAGGGCTTTTTTTATGAACAAAAATAATGAAATAAGCTTTGAGTAAGACAATTGCCGAATGAACTAGTCTCAAGAATTAGTTATTTAAATTAATCCTATTACTTCTTTAAAAAAGTAAAAAATGAAAAGTTTAACTGTAAATTTTCGATTTCAGTAACAGTCGCTTTTTTATCCGTTGCTGCCATAATTGAAGGTCCAGGGAATGCACTAAAAAGCGTCCATTCTACCAAGGACCTACCTTTGGCATCCTTTAATGTAAGCGAAGCTTTATCCTTTTTAATTTTATTTTCTTGATTTTTAGCTTGATCTGCCCATTGCAATAGCGTAGAGCCTAGGTTGGTTTGTCCCTTTTTTAAAACTAATTTGTTGCCTTTGGGCAAGTTGGGAAGTCTAAACTTAAACGGATTGTCTCCAGCCTTTAAGTTGTTTCTTAATGCTACTTCGGTAGAAACTCCTTCAATTTCTTGAAAATTGGTTTTCTCACCATTTGATGATAATTCAAAATAAAATTCAGCCATAATTATTTATATTAAAGTTATGACCCAGGGGGTAAGTCGTTGAATTAAAGATAGTAATAAAATTATGATAAGCAGTCTTTTCGTTTTTTTAAATGAATATAGTTTTTAATAGTATCAAATGATTACACAAGCTCGGAATTAATTATAGACTAAAAAACCCTACATAAATGCAGGGTTTTTTAATTTCAAGTTATTAGTACCTATTGCTTAATCAACTTATAGACTCCGGTCTGATTGCTTGTCGCCACTTTTAGAAAATAGGTTCCAGCAACAAATTGCGTAATATCTACCATTGAAGTCCGTGCCTTAATGGATTGTTTAAGAGTTAATTGTCCTAAAACAGAATATATTGCTATGGTCTCAATTTGATCTTTAGCTTTTAAGTTAATTAGATCTGAGGATGGGTTTGGATAAAAACTAAAGCCATCGATGTTGGATTTCTCTAAATCAAGAGCATCGCGATCATAAGTACTACCCCAGCCAAATTGTTGGACAGTGCCTGGTTGGATGGTTCCAACACTAACCATTTCACCGGTTACCAAATCTAAAATACGAAGTTCAGAATCTCCAATTACACTATTGTATGCAATATTCATTACTTTGTCAGTATATTGATCGTAGTACAAAGCTTGTCCGAAATTAGCATCGTATCCCGAAGGGCCTATTAATGAAGGGACTCCAGTTATAGGATTAACACTATAAGTATTATCGTCATCAATATCTAATGTAATTAGGTTGTCGTTTCCATCGCGACCAAGTGCAATAGGTAGAATAAGTCCATTGTTGTTGCCAATTGGAGTTACGGTTCTTGTATTTACATCAATATTTACAAGCCTGCTATCATCGACGCCATTGGTACTCATTCCAAACAATTGCCCGTTGGGTGCTGTTAAAAGTTCTACGCCCGTAATAGAATGTCCAGGGGGAACACCTGTCAATCCTCCTAAGTTTTGATAAGTAACAACTGGAGGCATGCCTCTTAACCATAAGGTATTTTCATTATCAATAATAACAACACCATCTGATGGATTCTCGCTTACAAATCCGGCACCTGGAAATTCAGTGATTGGTGAATTAGCTAGGACATCGATTGTGTTCAAATTACCGTCGTCAATATCACAGGCTTGAATAGTGGTTACGGATTGGGTGGATGAATATTTTTTAGTCAATAGTACGCTTTCTCTATTGGAAGGAAAAGTAGTTTGAGCATAATAATTTTTAATTAGCTCAATTTCTGACAGATTAAATACATCGGTTACACTTCCCATATGATTTTGAGAAAGTACCTCTAGAAGTTCAGCTATTGGACGCTCTGTTTGTGAAGTAATCGTACCGCAAATGCATAGTGAAAATACAAATACGATTTTCTTAAGATTTTTCATATTTAAGAATTTAAATGGTTAATCCTTAACAAGATACGAAAAAAATGTTTTGATGGATTTAATGTGTAAAAAAGCCCCGTTAAAGGGGCTTTTTTCTATATTAGTTATTTATTGCAAATTTTATTATTCTGTTATACGAACCAATAAGGCATCTAATTATATTTTAATATCGAAGATTACTCCACAATAAACTTTAAAGCTGCAGCGCTTTCAGAGTCCTTAATTTTCAGAATATAAATTCCAGAACTTAATCCGTGTTCAATTGAAACCATTCCCGATGGACTTTTCATGCTTTTTGTAATAATTCGCTGACCGGTAATAGAAAAAATGTTCATCTCAACAGTGTCATATGAAAAATTTGAATCTAATCTTATGTCAATTGTGTTCGAAACAGGGTTTTTCATTAGTCTATATTTTTCCTTTAAGTCGAAATCTGAAACACCTAAACTACCATTTCTAATCTCTTCTAGGGCAAAAGTTGCACTCTCTAAAGTAACCGATACATGACGTTCGTTTTCATCTGGAATATAAGTATTTACAAAGGGAGATGTATGTGTACCTCCTATATCCGGGATAGCAAACCAATCATCTTCGTTGTCTATTGCCAAAGAACTTATTACAGGAATAAATGAATAATCATCCTGATCCAATGCTGCGATAAAAGCCGCGATAATTGGGTTATTACTTCCTCCATTTCCAAGTGCACTTGAAATGTTCGATGTCCCGCCCGGCGAGGCATCTACACCATCGCTTGAAGCAAATGCTTCGGCATCGGCACTAAATGAATTTAAGGGAATTCCGAATAAAAATGTTTCAAAACTAGTCGCATTGTTTGTTTGCCCTGCAGCTGGAGTAAAGTGAAGACTCACGTTTGCAGTAAGTCCAAATATTAAATCACCTAAGTCCAAATTAGTGTCAACTACCTGCATACCCACAGTACCTGTGGTAGCACCTAGTACACTTCCGTTTACCATAGCCACATTGCGAACTTGCTGTGGAAATCCTAACGCGTCCAACTCTGCCTGAAAAGCATCTCTAAAACCAGGTGCCCCCATTGGTAATAGCAGACTTGGATCTTGTTCAAAGGTTGAACCAGCCAGCAAATGTGCTAATAAGTGATCGTATAGCATTTCTTTTGCTGCGGGTGAGTTTAGTACATTTTCCACTATAGCAATGGCATCTGGATCTCCTAATTCCTGTGCGAGGTAATTAATCAAATATTGTAAGCTAATTGGAATGTTTGCTCCTTTATGAGGAGAGTCAAAAGATAAGTACAAGCGTGTTTCAGCCTCTATACTGTTTTGTTCCATATATGCTAAACCATATCTTGCAATTAATCCTCCCATACTTGGACCAAGAACAACCAATTCTTCATTTCCTACTTTTTGATCATTTAGAATATTAATCATTTCAATTAGAACCATCGCATTGCGCTGTATATAATCTGAACCTCCATCTATATCCTTTCCGCCTGTAGTATATTGAGGAGCATTGAGAATAATAATGTCAAAGCCTTCATCTCTAAGGATATCAGCCATGTTTTGCCCGTCAAACTCTAAACTGTTGTATAGACCAGCAATATCTCTATCATCTCCAGGGTCGAAGCCATCCAACACAATAATTGGCTTGTCCAAAACCCCATTAATATTATCAATAAAAATTTCATATTCTCCCTCACCAAAATAAGCCTGACCTTCGTCATAACCTTGGTAGGCAATAGTTGCCACCACTGGTGACAAAACTCCTCTGTTATTTATGGGCTTATTTTCCGATTTATTCTGAAAATAGCTTTGGGAAAAGGCTAGGGTTGAACAGAAGGCAAATAGTAGGAAGTAAATAGATTTCATGCTGCTTTATTTAAAATAATTTTTGTGGTAAGATACTAATAATTGCAAGGGATTTCAAAAAAGGAATAAAACGATTTAGCCCCACGAGACTTATAAATTCCAGCTGAAACGAATATATATACAACATATGTTATCTTTAGAGTCTAACCGATACATTTTTTATGGACAATATATCTACAATCATTCTCGCAAGCGCTTTAATTATCATTATGTTGGGAATGGGGATGTCATTGGAGATGAAAGATTTTAATCGTATAATTTACTATCCAAAAGCAATTTTTGTCGGACTCGTAAATCAGATAATCCTATTACCAATAATAGGATTTGTAATTACTTTACTATTTCCCATGCAGCCGGAAATTGCGATTGGAATAATGATTTTGACGGCTTGCCCCGGAGGACCTACCTCAAATTTAATTACGCATTTAGCAAAGGGAGACTTGGCATTATCTGTTAGTCTCACAGCCGTAAGTAGTTTGATTACGATTATTACGATTCCGTTTATTGTAGGTTTTTCGCTTAATTATTTTGCGGTAGAAGGGCAGATGGTTACTTTAAATATTTTTGAAACCATAGCACAGATTTTTATAATTGTGGTGATTCCAATTGCAATTGGAATGATGTTAAGAAGATTTTATAGTAAGTTTTCGTTACGAATGGCGAAACCAGTAAGAATTGCCTCAGGAGTGGTACTCGCAATTATTATCATAGGTATTATTATTAGAGAAAGAGCTCATATGGAAGAATATTTTAGACAGGCCGGTATCGCAACCCTTGTCTTAAATATCGTTACAATGTTTATTGGATTTTATTCAGCGAAGCTTTTAAAACTGAAAAATCCTCAAGCCATATCAATATCCATAGAATCTGGTATTCAAAATGGTACTCTGGCCATTACTGTTGCGGTGGTTCTCCTCGGTAATTCTGCCTTTGCAGTGGCTCCGGCAGTGTACAGTATACTTATGTTTTTAAGTGGTGGAGCTGTAATTTATTTAGGCTCTAGACTAAATAAGCTAACTGCCTAAGTTATTTTAATTCAGAAAGTTTTATAACAGGAGAGTTACAGTCTCAGGCTACTTTATATAAAAATACGGCTCCTTATAAAGAAGCCGTATAAAACAAAAAACAAGTATTTGTACTAATTATCGTCACTAGTCTCGCTTGCGATTATAGTCTTTGCCGATGGCGTTAGGCCATTATTACTATTGAAATTCTGATCATTCTTTAAAAAGATCATCGATGAGAATGCTTCAGTTTCAATTAAATCATTTTGAGCGATTATCAATTTTTTTAGGTTTTTAGAATGTGATAACTTTAATGGCAAGGTGCCTGTTAATTTGTTATCAAAAACATTAAGAACCTCCAAAGATGATAAATTACCCAGATCTGTTGGAATCGCACCCTGAATTTGATTGCTGCTTAGATGTAATTCTTTTAATGATTTAAGATCACCAAGACTAAATGGAATGCTACCGCTTAAGTTATTTCCATTTAACGCTAAGATTTCTAATTTTGAAAGTCGTCCCAGTTCCATTGGAATGGTGCCAGATAGTTTGTTAAAGGAAAGCTCCAATACTTTTAAATTATCAAAGTCACCAATTGAAGCGGGTAATGTTCCGTTTATATTATTAAAAAGTAGATTAATACTAGTAACTGTATTTTCCTCAACCGTAACTCCATGCCATTCTGAAACAGGAGTATTTATTGCCCAGGTGTTCACCCAGTTTTCACCATTAGTTGCTAAATATAGATCTATTAATGCTTGTTTCTCTTTGGAGCTTACTTGAGCACAAAGAAGCGCAGTAAATAAACAAAGTACGATAGTGAGTAGTTGATTTTTCATAGAATTTTAATAAGGTTTTTCTTACAAATCGATGTAAATTAAACCTTTACTTTGCTAATATGCAAATTTAATCGATGAAATACACGGTTAAAACTTAACTTTCTTCCGATAAACGGAAAATAAAATCTTTGTTTACCTCGTGAGCACCCGTAAATACTTCAATTTCAAGGTGTTTTCCAAATAATTGAGATCCTTTTAAAATTTCTTCAGTCTTTCGAGCTTCTGTAATATATTGGTCCTTATTACCATACAGATATGTAACTTTAGTATTTTTTTGCATAAAACTGAAATCCTCTTTTTTTAATTCCAAAGGAATGCCTCCAGAATGTAGAACTAGATGCTTGCATTCTATTTTTCTAGTAGCGAGCCATCTTGTGGCAATGGATACGCCTTGTGAATATCCTAAAACAATTAAGTTTGGAGAAGTGCTAAGTTTTTCGGCTTCGAAAACGGCGTCAATATAAGTGAGAACATTCTTGGTATCTGCTTTTGTGTTTTCTTTAGTTAACCATGAGGCTCCAACGTGTTTAAAGTTTTTACCTTGATAATATTTAGACGGTGCTTGAGGAGCAACAATAAAGTTTTCTTTCGAATTTAAGTGAGAGAAGTAGTTTATAAAATACCGACTTAAATATCCCATTCCGTGAAAAACTAGCCATACATTTCTTGTGTTTTCAGAGTGTGAATTTAGAGTTAAATAGGTGTTAGTTGTAATGTAAGAAACTTGTTTTTCCAAACCCATAATGTTTGTCCGTTTTTGTATTTTTGTAAAAGTAGAATAATCTTATGAAGAACACCAAAGAGGAGCAGTTAATTGCGTTTAATAATATGTGTAAAAACACATTGATGGAAACCTTGAATATAGAATTTGTCGACCTTACTGAAGACACCTTAATTGCTCGTATGCCAGTTAGCCCTAAAGTACATCAACCCGATGGTGTTTTACATGGAGGGGCTTCAGTTGCACTAGCTGAAAGTGTTGGCAGTGCAGGTGCTCTCTTGTTCTTAAATGGAGATGAGATTGTTATTCGGGGGATTGAAATATCGGCAAATCATGTTAAAAGTGTAAAAGAAGGATATGTCTATGCAAAGGCAAAAATAATTCATAAAGGTAGAACTACCCAATTATGGCAAATTCGAATAACGAACGAGCTAGATGAACTAGTCTCTATGGTAAAACTAACAACATTAACGTTTCGTAAATAATTCTCGATGGATATCAAGTCATTGCTTCAAAGAATTGAGAGTCAATACCAAAGCAAACTTCCATTTGTTCTTTTCAGTTTACCAAATGAAAAATTAATAACCACTTATTTTCAGAAAAACCAAGAACTATACCCAAACGATTTATTGGAGAAAGGCGTGAGATTTGCACCCTTCAATTCAAAAGAATCGATTCTTTGTATGTCCACAGCCAATTCCGAAGTAATTGAGACTAAATTTACGGGAATAGCTTCCGAATTTATTGAAATTTCTATTCAGGAAGATGAGAAAGAGTGTTTGAGATATAAAGAACTTGTAGGAAAAGCGATAGAGTCCATTGAAGATAGGTTGGCCAGTAAGATTGTTATTTCTCGCCGTAAAAAATTGGCTTTAAAAGAAGTGAATCTCACTCAGATCATCACTCGGTTGTTGAATTTCTTTCCAGACGCCTTTAATTATGTTTGGTATCATCCGAAAACTGGAATTTGGGTAGGTGCAACCCCCGAATTATTGTTAAATACCAATGGAATTGCCTTTACTACTATGGCTTTGGCCGGAACACAGAAAGTGAAAGGGAATTTGAAACCAGAATGGACAACTAAAGAGATTAATGAACAGCAGTACGTAACGGATGCAATTACATTGAGTCTCGAGAAACTGGTTTCCGTTCTTAAAATTTCTAAAACTTATACTCATAAGGCGGGCTCTATAGTTCATCTAAGAACGGATATTAGTGGAGCCTTGAAAAACGGGAAGGCGACTTTGGATACCTTAGCATCTTCTTTACATCCTACACCAGCCGTTTGTGGAACTCCACGATTGTATTCTAAAGCGTTTATTGAGAATAACGAGAATTACGATCGTGAATTTTATACAGGTTATATAGGGCCAGTAGATAAAGAAATGAGGCGCTCCCAATTGTATGTCAATCTTCGATGTATGAAAATTGAGGAGAATATGGCTAACTTGTTTGTAGGTGGCGGCATTACCTCAACTTCAAACCCTGACCATGAATGGGAGGAAACTCAAAATAAGTTACAAACAATGCTGCAGGTGCTGAAGCCTTTCTTAAATTAATTGCTTAGTATTTGTACCTTTGTTCTAGATGAAATTTTCTAAAAAACTCCTATCTCAAACCATAACACAATTGTGCCTTCTTCATGAGGTTGACCATGTGGTGATATCACCTGGCTCTCGAAATGCAGCCTTAACAATAGGATTTATTGGTCATCCCAAATTTAAAAATTTTAGTATCGTTGATGAGCGTTGTGCTGCTTTTTTCGCTTTAGGAATGGCGCAACAACTGAAAAAGCCAGTGGCTATAGTTTGTACTTCTGGTTCTGCTTTACTAAACTATTATCCGGCAGTTGCAGAAGCTTTTTATAGCGATATTCCTTTGGTAATTATTTCTGCAGATCGACCAGCAAAGCTCGTTGAAATAGGGGATGGGCAGACTATTTGTCAGGAGAATGTTTATGCAAATCACATTTTGTACAGTGCTAATTGTAAAGAAGGAGATCAATATCAATCATTTAATGAAACGGTTGTTGTTACTGCATTGAAAATCGCAACTGAACAGTATGGCCCCGTTCATATTAATGCACCATTCTCAGAGCCTTTATATGAAACTGTTTCTACTTCGCAAGTAGATTTAAGTGGAATTCTTACTGAAAGCATTTCTAAAGATTTTAATGACGATCTTTCTTCTTTTGAAAAAAAGTGGAATCAGAGCACTAAAAAAATGGTGATGGTTGGAGTCTTGGCTCCTGGAAGTCTGGAACAACAAATTATCGACCTGCTGGGAGCCGATGAAAGTGTTATAGTCCTAACTGAAACCACTTCAAACTTGCATCACGAGAATTTCTTCCCAGCAATCGATCAACTTATAGCGCCTTTGGATAACGCAGGTTTTGAGAGCTTACGGCCAGATTTATTGTTGACTTTTGGCGGAATGGTAGTGTCAAAAAAAATAAAGGCGTTCTTAAGAGCGTATGCACCAAAAGAACATTGGCATATAGATGCTAAGAAAGCGTATGATACTTTCTTTTGTCTGAAGCATCATTTTATTACGAATCCAGCTTACTTCTTTAATAAATTCTCAGTTAACTATGAATTAAAAAATTCTAGTTATAGGTCTGATTGGGTGAAAGTTAGAGAACATCGTATTGAGGAACACTTGAAGTACAATAAGGAAGTTCCATTTTCTGATTTTAAAGTGTTTTCTGAAATATTTAAAAGTCTTCCTAGGCAAATTCAGTTGCAACTAAGTAATAGTGCCACCATTCGATATGCACAGCTTTTTGATTTAGACGCAAGCTTGAAGGTTTTTTGCAATCGAGGCACCAGCGGAATTGACGGTAGTACGAGCACTGCTATTGGGGCTGCTTTTGCATCAGAGTTGCCAACGGTTTTTGTAACAGGCGATGTTAGTTTTTTATATGATAGTAATGCCTTATGGAATAATTATATTCCAAATGATTTTAGAATTATTGTAGTTAATAATAACGGCGGCGGAATTTTCAGAATTCTTCCTGGTGCTAAGGAAACAGATCAGTTCAATCAGTTTTTTGAAACTCCGCATGGGTATTCTGGTTTATATTTATGTAAAATGCACAATATTGAGTATACGTCCGCTTCAGATATGGAGAGCCTTCAGCAAGAACTAAAAGAGTTTTATAATGCTTCAAATAAGCCTAAGCTTTTAGAAATATTTACGCCTTCAGAAATAAACGACACCGTTTTATTGGAATATTTCAATTTTATTAAATAGGTACAGAAACTGGTAACCTTTTGTTCTAGTTATTCGTGCTCCGATAAAAGATTCATTCCCCATTGATACGCGTCTTCAATACTTTCAAAAATCTCCATGGGTTTTTTAGAAAATGCCTTTTCCAACTCTGCATTTTTTCGTCCAGATTCTTTTTTTGAGGCAATAGCAATTCCTTTAAGAGTTGGAATATTAACAAGGTATTTAAAATCGTTTGGATTTACCGAATAGGAGTTGATCCTATTTGCTATATAGATAAATGGTTTTCTACCTATATATTTTAATCCCTTCGTTAGAATCTCGAAACTGGTTTTGTAAGATAAGGTTACACCTTCATGTGCCTCCACAACAACAATATGCTCGTAGAAATAAATGTTGGCAATATCAGTTTTTAAGATGTGATTTAGGGTTTCTTCATCGGGAAAATTATGAGGCTTGTTTGGTTTCATCGGATGTGAAATTAATAAATATGAATGAAACTTCATACTCATTTTTATCATTTTTATCACGTCGGAAATTGTATCTTTGCGGCTATGATTAAACTAGGTGAATATAACAGACTTACGATTCTCAGGGAGACAGATCCAGGTTTGTATTTAGGAGATGATGAAGAGAATGTGGTACTACTTCCACATAAATATAAGCCAGAAAACTTTGAAATAGACGACGAAATCGAAGTCTTTGTTTATCTGGATAATGAAGAACGACCTATAGCCACAACATTGGAACCATTTTTATTGTTGAACAGTTTTGGGTACCTCAATTGCAGTGATGTAAATGATTATGGAGCTTTTATGGATTGGGGACTGGAGAAGCAATTGTTTGTGCCATTTAAGGAACAAGCTAGACCTATGAAGATAGGTAATTGGTATATAGTTTATTTGTATCTAGATGAACAAACAAATCGCCTTGTTGGTTCCAGTAAAACAAATCGTTTTGTTCAGAACGAAAACCTCACTGTTGAAGCTTTTGAAGAGGTAAAAATCTTAGTTACCCATTTAACAGATAAAGGAGCAAATGTTATTGTAAATGGACAGCACAAAGGCCTAATTTATTTAGAGGACATTTTCGAGGACATCAGAACTGGAGACAGAATGAAAGCCTATGTCAAAAAAATAAGGGATGACAAAAAGATTGACCTAGTATTGCAAACGCCAGGATATCGAAGCATTGAGCCTAATGCGAACTTTATTATTGAAGAACTCAAGGCTGCAGGTGGGTTTCTTAATTTACACGACAAATCGGACCCCGAACTTATTAAGAATGAATTGGGAATGAGTAAAAAGAGCTTTAAGAAAGCTATTGGAACGCTTTATAGAGACAAACAAATTCTCTTGAAAGAAGATGGAATTGAGTTAGTTGATAAAGAAGAGTAAGTTGTTCTGATTTTTTTTACTGAAGCCTACATTTAGCTAATAACCCCGATTCATTTTATAAGGCGCACAACGAGGGCATATACCTATAGGTGGACAAGGGTCCATTAGATTCAATCCTCGAACTTCTTTGTAAACCGTATTTTTCACTCTTGTTGAACCATCTGAAGCATAAACACTAACGCTAAAGCCTTTTTTATCCTTTTTTATAGGCTCAAAACTTATATTCGGGTTAACATAGGTTTTAGAAGGTTCCAATGCGTTCATCATATCGACTGGCTCCCAATAATTTGAAGAACTTATTCGTAATGACCTAAGTGTCGCTTCGAAGGTAGGTGTGCTGTCTAGCAAAAAAGTGCTTGACGTTTCCTTGGTGCTAGTTAATAATTGAGGGCTATCATCAAAATTTGGAGCTTCCGGTAAGGAAGATTCGGTTATTGTGAAATAACGACTGTCAAAATCATATTGAGCTATCGTCAAGAATGGCAATAAAAATAAAAAGTAATACAATAGTTTTTTCATCGGAACATTAATAGCAATAATCGCACCAACCTTATATACTTAATTTCTTAGCAGTACTTTTAGGTACTGCATCTTTATGAACCATAATACTAATGGACTTTAATCGCATATAGGCTTCACTAAAATAGACATAGCCTCCATTCTTAGTTCGCTTTTCATCCGTTCCCCAACTATTTTTAACCTTATAATATTTGGTACCATTTTGATCTCTTAAGATCCCAGTGATATGCATAAGATGATCGTCTGTAGTGGTAAAATTTTCAAACTCGTCCTGCCGATACTCTTGCGATATATTCATCTCTGGGTACACTCCTTGAAGCGCTTTTATATCATTTTCTGAATCCTTGGGAATCACAGCAACACCATCCTTCGAAGAAAACGTGCGTTCGCTTACATCACAATCCAATTCTACCGTAAAACCATTGTTCAAGGCATAATCAACCATTTCCATAAATTCATCCAAAGGGAGGTTATACATGCTTCCGTTGCTCCAATTGTCTGGAATATTCAGAATAAATTGTTCGTAAAAAGGAGCATGCGAAAAAGAGGTGACAGTTATATAATCATCTGCCACAATCCTTGTCATTTCACGAAAAGATGAAGTCGTGTATTGTTTCCCTTCAAAAGTAAAAGAAGCTAAGTTCTTTCCTAAATACACATCCAAAATTGCCTCAATAGTCTTTTTCCAATTTTTACTGAGTTGCTTTCCAGGATTGTCAACATAGGTTTTTACAACGGCTTCAAGTACTGCTACCATTTCTGCGTGATTGTGATTGGATTCAGTAGGAAACAGGCCACTAAATGCTTCTTGTGGCATTAAACCGTACTCCCTAACCGAGTTTAGCACATCGTGTGCCAACCCACCTTCACTAAATTGAGCTTTCCCTTGGCGCATTACAAAGTTATCGGCTTTCTTCGGATAGGTATTTCTAACGGTGTACATTTCAGAAAGATCAATTTGCTTTCCGGTAAGTCGGATGATTTCCGACTCTAAAAAAGAAGAGGTAGAGAAACTCCAACAAGTTCCTGTTCGTCCCTGACTTATTACTGGGGTCGCTTCCAAATCGATCACCTCGGTGAATTTATACTCATCTTGAGCTGTTAATGTGAAAGTTGAAAGTATTATTCCGAAGAGAAAAAGAAAATTACGCATACCAATGAATTATTTTGTTGAACTGCTATGACGATCGTTTCTTCAACAAACTATCTATCACAAACCGTAAACTATTTTTATATTTACGCTAAAATATAAAATATGAACACACCTAACTGGAAAACGGCAAAAGAATATACAGATATTACGTACAAAAAGTGTGAGGGGGTGGCTCGAATAGCTTTTAATCGACCTGATGTTCGCAATGCGTTTCGTCCAAAGACTACGGCAGAATTGCTAGATGCGTTTCACGATGCGCAAGAAGATACTAGTATTGGCGTGGTTTTGCTTTCTGCAGAAGGACCTTCTTCTAAGGACGGCGTGTATAGTTTTTGTAGTGGTGGCGACCAGAAAGCACGAGGTCATCAAGGCTATGTGGGTGACGATGGTTATCATCGGTTAAATATATTGGACGTACAGCGCTTGATTCGTTTTATGCCAAAAGCTATTATCTGTGTAGTTCCCGGTTGGGCAGTCGGTGGTGGTCATAGCTTGCATGTGGTGTGTGATCTTACTTTGGCGAGTAAAGAACACGCTATCTTTAAACAAACAGACGCCGATGTTACAAGTTTTGACGGTGGATATGGAAGTGCCTATCTTGCANAAATGGTAGGTCAGAAAAAGGCGCGGGAGATCTTTTTCCTCGGAAGAAATTACAACGCCCAAGAAGCCTACGATATGGGAATGGTAAATGCGGTAATTCCTCATGAGGAGCTAGAACAAACTGCCTTCGATTGGGCACAGGAAATTTTGGCAAAATCACCAACTTCCATAAAAATGCTGAAATTTGCAATGAACCTTACCGATGACGGTATGGTAGGACAACAGGTATTTGCTGGCGAAGCCACGCGCCTTGCCTATATGACCGATGAAGCCAAAGAGGGGAGAGATGCCTTTCTCGAAAAGCGCAAGCCTAACTTTTATAAAAAGTGGTTGCCTTAAAAAACCAATTGCCTAACTATACCGCATTTTATTTCTAATACGCCTCATCGTGTACGTTTTTTACGGCACGTCCACTGGGGTCATTCATGTTTTTAAAGCTTTCATCCCACTCTAAAGCCACTTGACTACTACAAGCTACGCTAGGAACCGATGGCACGGTTAATGCCGCGGTATCACTCGGAAAGTGTTCAGTAAATATTGAGCGATAATAAAACTCTTCTTTGGATGTTGGTGGTTGCAAAGGGAATTTATAATGTGCATTGGTAAACTTCTCATCACTCACTTTTTCATTAACCATTTCCTTTAAAGTATCGATCCAACTATAACCCACACCATCGCTAAATTGCTCTTTTTGTCTCCAAGCAACACTTTCTGGCAGTTGATCTCCAAAGGCTTCTCGTAACAACCATTTTTCCATAGCTTGCTTTGACATATCGCTGTCTTGTCCTGAAATGATCATTTTGTCTTTTGAATTAAGACGCATTGCGACATCCATAAATTCTTTGTCTAAGAAAGGAACACGACCTTCAATACCCCAAGAAGCTAGTGATTTATTCGCTCGTAGGCAATCGTACATATGAAGTTGGTCCAGTTTACGAACTGTCTCTTCATGAAGATCTTTCGCTGTAGGCGCTTTATGAAAATATAAATATCCTCCAAAAATCTCATCAGCTCCTTCACCCGACAGCACCATTTTTATTCCCATAGCTTTAATCGCTCTTGCTAGTAAAAACATAGGTGTAGAAGCTCTAATGGTAGTGACATCGTAGGTTTCAACATGATAAATCACATCACTAATGGCATCAAGTCCTTCTTGTATTGAAAAGTGAATCTCATGATGCACAGTCCCTAAATGGTCCGCTACTTTTTGAGCAGCCTCTAGATCAGGAGAACCTTCCAAACCAACAGCAAAAGAGTGTAGCCTAGGGTACCAAGCACTTTCTTGGTCGTTCGATTCAATCCGTTTATCGGCATATTTTTTAGCAAGGGCAGAGGTGATGCTTGAGTCCAATCCGCCAGAAAGTAAAACACCATAAGGTACATCACTCATAAGTTGTCTGTGGACAGCTGCATCTAACGCTTGTTTTAAATCTTGAATGTTGGTTTCGTTGTCTTTCACATTCTCAAAATCCATCCAATCTCGAGCATACCAGCGCTTAGGTTCTCCATCATTACTGTCTAAATAATGCCCAGGAGGAAAGAGCTCAATCTTAGTACAAATCCCTTCTAAGGCTTTTAATTCCGAAGCCACATAAAAAGTCCCGTTTTGATCCCAGCCCATGTATAATGGAATAATTCCCATATGGTCTCGTGCAATCAAATAGGAGTCATTTTCTACATCGTATAATGCAAATCCGAAGATTCCATTTAAGTCATCTAAGAAAGAAGTTCCTTTTTCTTTATACAGTGCCAACAGTACTTCACAATCACTTTTAGTTTGAAAGTTATAAGAGCCTTTCAATTGTTCTCTTAATTCCATATGATTGTAGATTTCGCCATTTGCAGCTAAAACTAAGTCGCCTGATTCGCTAACTAAGGGCTGTTTTCCCGATGTTGGGTCTACAATTGCTAAGCGTTCGTGAGACATTATCGCATTATCATTAGTGAATATTCCACTCCAGTCTGGACCTCGGTGTCTAAGCTTTTTTGACATTGATAATACTTGAGGCCTTAGCAGTTCGCTAGACTCTTTTAAACGGAAGGCACATACTATTCCACACATATTTTATAATTTTTAAGTTCGTATATAAACAAAAAAAACCGCCAAGTTTCTTAAACTTGGCGGTTAGATATAGGTTACAAGTTTCTGTTACGTCTTTGCGTTATTATTATTATTATTATTATTATTTAAATTATTAGGTAACATAAACTATTTTTTGTCTTTATTGAGCGACTAAATTACCATTATTTATTTAATAGAAAACAGTATTGTGCTATTAATTAAGCAAAAGTTTTATCGCAACTTCGGAAAGTTAGTCGGGTTCACCTCATGCATCATAGCGTAAACTTTTTCAAAAACATCTTCGGTAGAAGGTTTTGAAAAATAATCGCCGTCGGTTCCATAAGCCGGTCTATGTGGTTTTGCAGTAAGAGTCTGAGGCTTGCTGTCTAAATGACGATAACCATCTTGTTCATCTAATATGTTTTGTAAAATATATGCCGAAGCACCACCCGAAACATCCTCGTCAATTACTAAAATCCGATTAGTTTTCGCGATACTTTTAACTAAGTCTTTGTTTAGGTCAAGTGGTAAAAGTGACTGTATATCAATTACTTCTGAATCAATCCCTACCTGGTTTAATTCTTTAGCGGCCTCTTCAACTATACGCAAGGTGCTACCATAAGAAACAAGGGTAATGTCATTTCCTTCCTTTATAGTTTCTACCACGCCAATAGGAGTTCTAAACTCGCCTAGATTGGTTGGCATCTTCTCTTTTAGACGATATCCATTTAGGCATTCAATCACCAAAGCAGGTTCGTCCGTTTCCAATAAGGTATTATAAAAACCTGCAGCCTTTGTCATATTTCTAGGAACAAGAATATACATTCCTCTTAAAAGGTGAATTAACCCTCCCATTTGCGAACCAGAATGCCAAATACCTTCAAGTCTATGACCTCGGGTTCTAACAATTAATGGTGCTTTTTGTCTTCCTTTGGTTCGGTATTGAACAGTAACTAGATCATCGCTCATAATTTGTAGACAGTAAAGGATATAGTCCAAATACTGAATCTCAGCAATAGGGCGAAGGCCTCGCATCGCCATTCCAATTCCTTGTCCCAGAATGGTGGCTTCTCTAATCCCAACATCTGCAACTCTAAGTTCTCCATACTTCTCCTGCATTCCTTCCAGTCCTTGGTTTACATCACCAATAGCTCCTGCATCTTCTCCAAAAACTAGAGTTTCTGGATGCTTACTAAAAATGGCATCGAAATTATCTCTAAGCACAAGTCTAGCGTCTACATCTTCTGCATTTGGGTCGTACGTTGGTTTAACTTCGGAAATAGTTGTTGCATTCTCTTTTGCTTCAGAATAAAGGTGAGAGCTGTATTTTGGCTGTATAATTTCAAAATAGTTCTCTATCCAATCCTGTAATTGTCGTTTTTCTGAAGATTCTTCACTAACAACATAGCGCAATGCTTTTCTAGTTGCCGAAACAATCGTTCTACGTAGTGGTTCAGTTTCAGAAGCCAAATCATTCTTTATTTTCTCAATAAAGTTCTTATTCGAAGAATTTTCAGCCAAATTACTCAATAAGGTTACAGCTTCATGTAATTCTTGTTTTTGTGGGGCTAAGAAAGCTTCCCAAGCGGCTTTTTTACCATCTCTAACCGTTTTCTTAATTTCTTTTTCTAATTCTTCAAGTTCTTCTTCAGAAGCCATGTTATTTTCAAGCATCCAACGACGCATTTGAACATTACAGTCAAACTCTCTTTCCCACGCCAAACGATTCTCATCTTTGTATCGCTCGTGAGATCCACTTGTTGAATGTCCTTGTGGTTGCGTTAACTCTTGTACATGTATTAACACAGGAACGTGGTCTTCTCTGGAAATTTTTCCAGCCTTTTGATACACTTCAATTAAAGTGGCATAATCCCATCCATTAACACGCATGATTTCATAACCAGGCTCATCTTCGGTACGTTGAAATCCTTTTAATACTTCGCTAATATTTTCTTTTGTTGTTTGGTGTTTTGCGTGTACAGAAATCCCATACTCATCATCCCAAACACTCATTACCATTGGTACTTGCAATACTCCGGCAGCATTAATGGTCTCCCAAAATAATCCCTCACTAGTACTTGCATTTCCTATAGTTCCCCAAGCAACTTCGTTTCCATTAATTGAAAAATTCGTCTCGTTTTCAAGTCCTTTTACCTTTCGAAACATTTTAGAAGCCTGAGCCAAACCTAGCAATCTAGGCATTTGACCAGCAGTTGGAGAAATGTCTGGGCTACTATTAGGTTGCTCGGTCAAATTTTTCCAACTTCCATCTTCATTTAGACTATGCGTCGCAAAATGACCACCCATTTGACGACCTGCACTCATAGGGTCGGCTTCGATATCGGTATGCGCGTAAAGACCAGCAAAGAACTGCTGTACAGTCAATTTTCCAATTGCCATCATAAAGGTTTGATCGCGATAATAACCGCTTCTCCAATCTCCATTTTTAAAAGCCTTTGCCCAAGCTAGTTGTGGAATTTCCTTTCCATCACCAAAGATTCCAAACTTAGCTTTTCCAGTTAAAACTTCTCTCCGACCTAGTAAACTACATTCCCGACTCGTAACGGCGATTTTATAATCGTTCATTACTTCAGCCTTAAAATTGTCAAAAGATAATTCGCTATTTGTCTGAGAATTTGTTTGCATATATATTGAAAATTGGGTATTGCAAAAGTAACGAAAATCGTTTTGAGAAACAATGTTAATGTTTTGTGATATTCTTAAAGTTTAGTTAGAAAAAACTCGTTTTTATCAATAAATTAGTTCAAATGGATAAAACGGATGCGAATGGTAAAATGAATTGACTGACTATTTTATTTGTTTAGAGGTTTAATATGGGTCACTTTCAGAATTATTAAACGAATCAGTAAAAGAAATGGAAAACCATGGAATAATACGTCAAACCAATCTTTAAGCGACATCCCAACTGCACCTCCAATAATCCATTTTATCTTGCCCCATAAATGTGGTTCGGGTAGGAAGGGAGCTAATCCAAGGGTTAGACAACCAAGCACTATTATTTTCCAATTATTAATAATTTCCATTTCTATAAATTAATACCACTCTCGTGTAAAAAGCTTCAGTAGTGTTTTAGGGCTAAGCGTTATAATAAATCGAACTTTCTCATCATAGTTTGGAAGATTGGGTTCAAAACCAAGACTAGAGTAAACAGGAAAATACAATTCAAAATAATCTGCTACTAAGCTCACTCTAACGCCACTATCAAATATTGCACTAGTGCCCTTTCCTTTATTGTGAATTAATCCTACATCACCATATGCATATATCCATCGCCAGATATTTGTACTTGCGTTTACCGTAGTAATCCAACTATTGGAAAAAGCAGGTTCTAATTGTGATTTAAAACCACCTTCTGCAATTATTAATTGTTGACTAAACAGACCGTTGTCTTCGCTTCGGCCATAATAACTATAGTCAAATAAATAATCTGTAGGACGATCTAGAGCGAAACTAAAAAAGTCCTCATCTGCTCTGGTATCATTAAAAATGAAGGTTCCTGCAAAAAACCTTAAATTCAATTGTCTGTTATTATTGAAAAGTTTTCTGTATTCCAAAGTGGTTGAAATCTTACTAAACTTTGACGAAATCTGATAATCCGCAACGCCTCGAAAGTAGTTTATGAGATTCGGATTACTATAAACATACGACATATTGAAGATGCTGTAGTTTGGTTCCTGATTAATGTCATTAGGGTTTTCATCGCGATATACATTCACATTGCGAAGATTGATATACTGTTTTTCATTTTTCCGAAGATCTTTATCTTGGAAACGAAACGTTATATAGGGTGTGAATTTCTTATAAAAAAGATCATCGTCATATGAATAATAGTTTCCAGATAAGCCATACTTCATGGAATTTAAGCCACCTTTATTAACCTGCTGTGTATACTGTATGGAACCGCTTCCAATAATGGTCTTTGAGCGAAGTCCAAATTGAGGCTCTAGTTTGTAATGAATAGCCTTTGGAAGTGCAGTTTTATTATAAAGCTTTAGGCCAGTTGTAACACCATCATATAGATTGTATTCAAAAATTGGCATAAAGAAGAACTGAGTATAGTTTGGATCTTCTACGTCCTGAAAAAGGCGAAATTGAACAGGTTTATTGAATAAGCCTTTTACTTTTTTGAAATTATTCCTCCTGTTATACTCTGGAATTTCTCCGTCGTAGTTGAGCGCAAGTTTACGAATATCTTTGGAAGGGACGGTAACCGATACGGTATCTTCCACAGGGAGTACCCATTTTTTAAATACTGTCTGCTTTTTGTTTAGGCCAAAAAGGGAAACGGGCATTGTGTTATCCCGTAAATTCTTAATTACAACTACCAAAGAGTCATCCTTCTTTCTAACTCTTTTTATTTTAAAATCAATCGTTTCTTCCGAATCGGCATAATCTTCGAAGAACCAATCTATTGGTAAAGGTGTATGCTGCTTCAATTTATCCTGAAATTGCAGAGAAGTGCTGGGTTTTAGTTTATTTTCAGAATAAAATTCCTTGATACTTTTTTCTACAATATCCCCTCCCAAATAACTGGAAAGATAATCTAAGCCTTTTCCGCCATAATAAGCGTTTGCAATGTTCTTGTTAAATTTAAGTAAGGAATCACGTGGTGTTGTTAGTTTTTGTTGAAGGTTAACCCGTGCCATATTTAAATAGAGCATTGGATATTGATCATTAAACTCAAGATCTGAAAGATGTGCCCAACGAATAATCCAAAACTTGCTTAGGCTACCTATCATTTTCATCTTTGGGTAATAGGTATCCACATACTCCATCATTAGATAAATTTGAATTGCTTCCTGAAGCCAATAATCGTCTCTTGGATGTAACTTTAAAGTGTTTTTAAGATAATTGCGTGTTATCGTTTTTAACTGCTCCATATCATATTCAAAGCCGTCTGGGAAAGGACTAATGAAATCTGGCAGCTGATTTAATCCGTAAACAGGACTGCTTCTATAATCGACATCGCTTATTACAAGTTTTTCAAAGGGATATTCTCCAAGTTTATCATTGAGAAAATGTGCAATCCTATCCACTACAATTGCTCGTATTGGCGCCTCCACTTTTTTCTCTTGAATGTTGGTAATTACCTCCAACTTATCGGTAGCGATACTTTCAAAGGACGGGAGTTGTTCCAAGTATAAAACAGCTTCTGTTCTATTCTCTCCTTGTAACAGCGTAGTTTTAATGGCTTCGGAAACAGTCTCGGATACTATTTTAAAATCGGATATAAGATTATATCGATTCGGACTATGGAGCGTTAAATTGAAAGTAGAAGGAGTGAGGTATAAATCATCCGTCTTTTTATTGCTGTATATATGCCATTTTCCGTCATAAACAGCAGGTGACACATACCAATATCTTAAATTATAATCATTCTGTTTAGTCACCCCATAGCGGGTAAATTTCGTATCGGGAAATTTGACTGTGTATTTTAAATGAAGGGTATAACTTTCTTCAGGAAGTAAGGGTTTGTTTAAGGTAACATGTATGATATCCGCCTCTTCACCTCGTTTCCAATCGAGTGGAACAGAAGTAGAGGTTGTTATACTTTCAATATTTGTTTTACCCCTATCTTTGTCTTTTTCAAAATGAAATTCGCTATCGTAATTTTCAGAAAAGCGTTTTCCTAGAGGTGAGTTCTTATCGCTAAAACTATTTGCCCAATCATTTAAATAGATTTCATGTAAAGTATCGTTAGATGTATTCTTGTATACAATTTGTTGATCTATCTCAATCGATTTTGACTGCGGTTGTAAGCTTGCTTCAATAGAAATAATATGCTGTGCCTGAATAGTAAAAGCAAGCAAACAACAAAGTATTAAAGTAAGGTTATGAAATCTCAAGGGGCCGTTTAACTATTAAAAATTAGGACTGAGGTTGTACTCTTCGTAAAAGTCATTTAATATTTGTAATACTTCATCTTCAGTATCTACAAGATGAACTAGGTCAAGGTCGTTTGGGCTTATGTTTCCTTCGGTAAGTAAGGTTCCCTTAATCCATTCAAATAAGCCACCCCAAAACTCTCTTCCCACTAAAATAAGAGGAAACTTATCAATTTTATGTGTTTGAATTAATGTGAAAGCCTCAAAGAATTCATCCAAGGTTCCAAAACCCCCTGGCATCACTACGAATCCCTGCGAATACTTTACAAACATTACTTTGCGCACAAAGAAGTAATCAAAATCAATACTTTTGTCGCTATCAATATATGGGTTGTCATGTTGCTCAAAGGGAAGTGTAATATTGAGACCTACCGAAGTACCGCCAGCCAAGTGCGCTCCTTTGTTACCAGCTTCCATAATTCCTGGACCACCACCTGTAATTACCCCATAGCCGTTTTCTGTGATTTTCATGGCGATGCTTTCAGCTAGTTTGTAATATTTGTGATCTGGTTTGGTTCGAGCAGATCCAAAAATAGAAACACAAGGGCCAATACGGCTCATTTTTTCATATCCATTCACAAACTCCCCCATGATTTTAAAAATGGCCCAAGAGTCATTTGTCTTTACCTGATTCCAATTTTTTGGTGTTTTCTCGTCTCTCATTGTGTAATGTATTAATCCCGCATCTTTCAGGTTCTAATGTAATTCTTTTTTAAGGAAACCTGCTGTATAGCTCTTTTTGATTTTTATAATTTCTTCTGGTGTTCCTTTAGCCAAAATTCTACCTCCTTTTTTCCCTCCTTCTGGTCCTATGTCAATAATATAGTCAACGGTTTTTATAACGTCCAGATTGTGTTCAATAATTAAGACAGTATTTCCTTTATTGACTAATTTATTGAGAACAAGCATTAAAACTCGAATATCCTCAAAGTGTAAACCCGTTGTTGGTTCATCTAAAATATAGAATGTATTTCCCGTATCTCTTTTGGAAAGTTCGGTTGCCAATTTTATACGTTGTGCCTCTCCACCAGATAATGTTGTAGACTGCTGTCCAAGAGTTATATAACCAAGTCCAACATCCTGGATGGTTTTTAATTTTCTGTAAATCTTCGGAATTAATTCAAAATAGGAACAAGCCTCGTTGATGGTCATTTCTAATACATCATAAATAGATTTTCCTTTATACCGAATCTCCAAGGTTTCGCGATTAAAACGCTTTCCTTGACAGGTTTCACATTCCACGTAGACATCGGGTAAAAAATTCATTTCGATAACTCGTAATCCACCTCCCTTACAAGTTTCACATCTTCCTCCAGCAACATTAAAACTAAATCTCCCCGGTTTATAGCCACGGATCATTGCTTCAGGAACTTTTGCAAAAAGGCTTCGTATTTCTGAAAAAACACCCGTATAGGTCGCTGGATTAGATCGTGGTGTTCTTCCAATAGGTGATTGGTTAACGTCAATCACTTTATCCAAATGTTCAAGCCCCGATATTTTCTTATAGGGCATAGGCTTTTTAACTCCGTTGAAGAAATGTGCATTTAGAATGGGGTAGAGGGTTTCATTAATAAGCGTAGATTTTCCACTCCCTGAAACACCGGTTACGCCAATCATTTTACCCAATGGCAATTCTATGGTTACATTTTTTAGATTGTTCCCAGTTGCACCGGTTAGTTTAAGTGTTTTCCCGTTTCCTATTCTCCTTTTCTTCGGAATTTGAATCTGCTTTGTTCCATTGAGATAATCTGCAGTGAGGGTATGATGTTTTAATATCTCTGTAGGAGTTCCTTTCGAAACAATCTCTCCTCCATGTTTTCCTGCCGCCGGACCAATATCAAAAATATAATCGGCCTGCTCAATCATATCCCGGTCGTGTTCTACTACGATTACAGAATTACCTAAGTCTTTTAGGGAAACCAACGATTTGATTAATTTTTCATTATCCCTTTGATGTAACCCAATGCTGGGCTCATCAAGAATGTAAAGCACGCCAACAAGTTGCGACCCAATTTGAGTTGCCAATCGAATACGTTGTGCTTCTCCACCAGATAATGATTTTGAGCTACGGTCAAGGGCGAGATAGGTAAGTCCAACGTCTATTAAAAACTGAAGCCTGGTACGAACTTCTTTAATGATTTCTTCTGCTATTTTTAATTGTGTCTCGGAGAGGTTCTTTTCAATATCCTCAAACCATTCTGCCAGTTCTGACACATCCATATGTGCCAATTCGGCGATGTTCTTATTGTTTACCTTGAAGTAGAGTGATTCCTTTCTTAGTCGTGAACCCTCACACATTGGACAGGATATTTTATCCATATACTCTTTTGCCCAACGCTGTAAAGAGCGAGATTCATTGGCTTCAAATGTATTCTGAAGAAAAGTGGCAACCCCTTCAAATTCAATTTTATAACTTCTAGTGATTCCTAATGTTTTCGATTCAATATCGAATTTTTCATTTCCGCCATAAAAAATAATATCTTTTGCTTCTTGAGGAATGCCTTCAAATGGATCACTTAGTTTAAAACCAAATCGTTCGGCAATTAGTTCCAATTGTTTAAAGATCCAATTGCTTTTTTGAGGCCCATGAGGCGCCAAAGCTCCTTGTTTAATTGATAGTGCCGAATCTGGAACAATCTTTTCTATATTCACTTGATGTAACTGTCCCAGTCCACGACAGTTAGGACACATTCCTTTTGGAGAGTTGAAAGAAAAATTATTTGGTTCCGGATTAGGGTAGGATATACCGCTGCTAGGACACATTAATGATCTACTAAAATATCGTATATTTTCCGTTTCATTATCCAAAACCATCAAAACATCATCACCGTGATACATTGCGGTATCAATGGTTTCGGTTAGTCGTTTATCATTGTCATTTTCCTTCGAAATTTTAAGACGATCTATTACAATTTCAATATCGTGATTTTTATAACGATCAATTTTCATTCCCTTAACGATGTCTTGAACTTTTCCATCCACTCGTACTTTAAGGAAACCTTGTTTTGCGATTTGTTCAAATAATTCACGATAATGTCCTTTTCTGGAACGCACTACAGGCGCAAAAACAATTACCTTCTTATCTTCAAAATCGTTAGTAATAAGCTCTTTAATTTGCTCATCGCTATAGCTCACCATTTTTTGGCCAGTGTTATAACTATAAGCATCACTACCTCTGGCGTAAAACAACCTGAGAAAATCATAAATTTCAGTAATGGTTCCAACCGTAGATCGAGGGCTTCTGCTTGTAGTTTTTTGTTCAATTGCAATAACCGGAGAAAGTCCTTCTATTTTATCTACATCTGGGCGCTCTAAATTTCCCAGAAACTGACGTGCGTAGGCCGAAAAAGTTTCTATATAGCGACGTTGTCCTTCGGCATAGATGGTATCGAAAGCTAGAGACGATTTTCCGCTTCCCGAAAGGCCGGTTATTACAACCAAATTCTCTCGAGGAATCTTAACATCAATGTTCTTTAAGTTATGCACTCTGGCACCAAGAACCTCTATAAAACCAGCATTTTTAGTCATAGTTTGCAAAGGTACTCAATTGCAATGATAATTTATGAGAACTTGTATTTAACTCGTTATTAAGCTGACATTATCAACCTTGTTAATTATTTATTTCGGTGGTAAGAAATTGATAGAATGTCGTGGCTATATAGAAGATAACACTTACCACAAAAGCGAAGCTTATAATGAGGGTTGAAATAGGAAGGTTAAATAAAAGGAAAAACAACGGTAAAAGCACTCCAAAAAGTACGAGTGAAAGAAAAATAGAATATAAGTAGCGCAAGAGCCTTGGAAGTTTATCTCCCATACTTTCTTGAATCTGATAAAGTTTTGGCATGACTTCCTTACTCATATATTCACCTAACTTCGATAGAAATATTTCATTGAATGAAGAGTCTTCAAAAGCTTCGCTATCAATACCATTGGCTAATACCATAATCTTTTCTTGATGCCTTTCAAAAACAGCGTCTAGATTAAGTGCTTGTTTGTATGCGCCAAATTTGTATCCAAAGTAATACCACAGACCGGAACCACATTTATGTTCTAACCATTTACCTACAATATCTTTTGAATAACTCGAAGGATATGTAATGTCACCAACAATTTTCTTGTCTTTGGGACTCGTCATAAGAAGCGATTTCAATTCCAAATACAAATTCTCAGTATCAGCATAGTTTTGATTCTCTTGAAGGAATTCGATAGCCAGTCTCGACTTTCCTTTGTAGAAATCTTTAACCTCGAAAAAAGTTAGGCCTGCAAATTCATCGTCTATATATTCTTTTAACCCAGGTAGCCATATTTTTGACTGCATAAGTAGTTCGATTATAGATCTAAAATTATGCATCTTCTGAGTGAATTTACTTAAGTGACTTACTGTGTCCTTTTTCTTGCCCTTTAGGCTGAAAACTGCCGCTGCTAAATAAACCATTATAATTGCAGAAAGAAAGCCGCTTATTCCAATAAATACAGTAGATAAATCGGATAGTTTTGCAGTAAAATCAGGAGTAGAATTAGTTTGATATCTCAATAGAAAAACAAGGCCTATACAAAGAAACCCACTAAGAATTAGCGGAATAATTGTAAACAAATCTTTATAAAAAGATTTTTTCTTCATACACAAGTATCAAGAGAGATGAAGGATTGGATGCTTTCTTAAAAATTGAATAGAATATGTAAACAGTGTCTTTAAATAATAGATGTCACATATCTATTATTATAGAATACTATGCAACCTTTTATATTTCTAAGGTGTTGTTCCCCAATTGAATCAATTTGTAAGTTAAAATCTTCAAACTTCTCTATATATCCCCCAAAATTAACTTTTTTCTTTACGTAATGTAGTATTTTACTTACAAATCGATATAAAGTACAATAGCTTCGATAAACGACCATTTATATGCTAAAATTGAGACTAAAACCCTACAGCGGTGTCGTCTCCTCGAGGGTCAGCGCCTCCTTCTAGTTTGCCATTTGGTAGAACAAGGATGGCATCGACCTTCCCTATTATGGGATCTGTCTCTGTGTAATGAGGATATCCTTTTTGCTTTAAAGCTTCAATTTGTGACTCAGGAAACTTACCAAGTTCATATCGAATAGCATCGGGTAACCATTGGTGATGAAACCTTGGTACTTGTACTGCTTCTTGAATATTCATATTGTATTCGTACACATTGAGAATGGTTTGCAATACTGATGTTATAATTGTCGAGCCTCCAGGAGTACCTACCACCATAGATAGCTCACCTTCTTTTTCAACGATAGTAGGCGTCATAGAACTCAACATTCTCTTTTGCGGTGCAATGGCATTCGCTTTACCGCCAACCAATCCGTAAATATTGGGTTCACCCGGTTTAGCACTAAAGTCATCCATCTCGTTGTTAAGAAAGAAACCTAATTCTTTGGCATATAATTTAGATCCATATCCAGAATTTAAGGTAGTTGTCACTGCCGCTGCATTCCCAAATTGATCTACGATAGAATAGTGGGTGGTTTCTGGACTTTCATATCCTTCAATATTTCCGTAACCAATACTTTCTGAAGGTGTTGCAGCTTCAAACGAAAAATCACGCATTCTTTCTTTTAAGTAGGTTTCGCTCAGTAAAGAATCAATTGGATTATCAACAAAATCGGGATCTCCAAGATAAAAACTACGATCCGCATAAGCACGTCGTTCGGCTTCAACAATTAACTGAATTGCCTTATTTGTATTATGTCCGTATTCTGAAATTGGAAATGGCTCCAACATTTTAAGGATTTGAGCCAAGCAAACACCGCCACTAGACGGTGGTGACATTGAAATAATTCGTAAATCTTTATAATTAAAAACGATAGGTTCCCGCCACTCTGCTTCATAGGCGTTTAAATC
>JGI24723J26617_10000211_pt1 | contig 58770 bp, 60 predicted proteins | sample Cruoilmetagenom6_FD_26617 | JGI IMG/M metagenome (IMG submission 26617) | reverse complement strand
ACCTTAATTTCGACGCTTGTAATAGCATCTTCTTTGTAATTTCTGATTAAATTTGCGCCATTACGACACCATCCACTTTAATGCCCTACTCAGTTAATACTGAGCACATATCGTGCCATGCACGATAATAATGATCAACATATTGATTAATATGTTTAATATTAAATAAAGAAAAGAGAGGGGTGGGTCATTTTGCACCCACCAAAATAACTGTTGCAGGCAGTTAATTGGCTGGAAACGTTGGTGACAAAGGAATGGGTGAGGTTGACCCACTTCCGGGTTATTTTTGACCCATGGATAAATTTATGAAGTAGAAAAGTAAAAAAGAAGGGTGATTTAATAAAACTCAACTTTAGACATCCAGCCCTCATCGTTGCGTCTCCAGAACGAAGGCACAATTTAAGCTAAAGTGATACAAACGTACTTCTTGCTGCTGATTGAGTAGTTACACCTTCAATCTGGGGCACCGCGCTGTTCCGGGAAGGTGAGTATCGAGTAACTGCCATATCTTAGTTCCCGCTCACAAAAACTACGCCAAGTATCGTAACAGCTCCTGCTGTTGATGCCTCCCCTTCAAAGTCTATTAACATCTGTTGATTGTTGTCTTTAAGAGCAGTGATTCTGCCTTTGCCAAATAAATTAAGGTGTTAACCTGCTGCAATTGAGGGGCAGGTTCCAAGTGAGGCGCAGCGCAAGAATTTGTTGTTAGCAAGGGGCAGCATATGACCCACACCGACCCGCCAATATGCTTGTAGACAAAGCCCACTTTTGGCCATAGCGGACATTGGGACTCAGCATTGTAATATCAGAAACCAACCTATTGCATAGCATAAAAATTAGTTATACTTCGGTAATGCATTTTCGCCTCAACAAAACGTTGCTTCTTTTTCTGGTCACCGCCTTTCTTACTGTGCAATGGTCAGCGACGCATATTCATTTGGCGGGGCATCACGTTCATGATGATAGTCACCATCAGCATGTTCTTGAGACACATGCACATTTTCTAACGGATCATCAAACCGATAGTATTGATACAGAAGCGACAACTGATGATCTCAGCGTTGTAGAACTGGATCACAAAAGTAATTTACCAATAGAAAAAAAGATAACGCCGGTCATCGCAATGATTGCATCGGTTTATCTGCAATCATTATTCTTTCAATTAGTCAGTTTTGAATTACCCGTATTCACTGCCGATAAATCTAGTTATCTTGATCGATCAACGGTCAGCCCCCGCGCACCACCACAAACCTCTTAAATACTTGTTTTTAAATTCTGAAGTCTGAATTTTCAATGATTCAGGGAATCTCTAATTATTTTAGAGTGATCTGCATTGAATTGAATAAGTTTTATTGAGGTATTTATGTTATCTATTATTAAACCATCACGATGGCTACTGGCTATCGTAATCACGCTGCTTGCGAGTCAGGTCTTTGGGCATGGTATGTCCGAAGCTGAAAAGCAAATCATCCTTGAAGGTGGAAATCTACGCTACATATGGATTGGTGCTACCCATATGTTGTCTGGCTACGACCATTTAGCATTTGTATTTGGCATTATCTTCTTCCTTACTAAGTTTAAAGAAATTGTTAAATACATCACAGCATTCACCATAGGTCACAGTATCACCCTTATATATGCAACCTTTAACGCTATACAGATCAATTATTTCCTTGTTGATGCCGTTATTGCTTTAAGTGTTTGTTATATCGCTTTTCATAATCTTGAAGGTTTTAATAAATGGCTCAATGTCAGAGCACCTAACATGATGGCGATGATATTTGGTTTGGGTTTAATACACGGCCTTGGTTTATCGACGCGACTACAACAATTACCATTGAGCGAAGATAGTTTGTTAATGAATATTATCTCTTTCAATGTCGGCATAGAAATTGGTCAAATCAGTGCCTTAGCCGTCATGTTGTTGTTAATTGCCGTATTCAGGAAAAGCCACATCTTTAAAAGTTTTAGTAAAGCTTCAAATACTTTATTGGTTATAGCTGGATTTTGCCTTTTTCTTATGCAGATGCATGGCTATGAACACACCGCAAATGCCGAAGAATTTACTGTTATTGCACAATCACAAAAGGCAGAAAAGCAGGGAGTTACTCAAAAAACCGACTGGAAAGATGTTCTGACTATAACTATTCCTGCGCGTGGCGATAAAGAATATAAATTAATGGTCGCCAAAGGCGCAACCTTTGAGTACGCATGGAAAAGCGATAAAGGAGAGTTGTTTTTCGACTTCCACGGAGAACCTAAAAGCGACACCACTGGATATTTTAAGAGTTTTGATAAAGGCACAAACAGTCAATCAAATGGTTCTTTATCAACGATTTTTGAAGGTACGCATGGCTGGTACTGGAAAAACAATAATCCATATCCAGTTACTATCACCCTAAATGTAAATGGTGAATATCAGCGTATGGATTTAATAGTCGATACTCCACAAATAAAACCAGTGCAAAAACCCATTGAAACAATTCATGACAGTCTTTGATTAAGGAGGTATCACTAATGGAATAAATGAAGTTATTACTACTTGGCCTTGTTCTCATTCTCGCTGTAGGGTGTTCAGATACTGAACATTCACATCCAGGGTATGTGCATCAAGGGCATAAATATATAGATCCTACACATCATGATATTTCAACAAACTGACACGATTCAATTAAATTATATTAGGAGAAAACTTATGAAAACTTTAGCTACAACACTTGTTTTATCATCACTACTTTTTGGCGCACCAGTTATGGCAGGTTCAGGCCATGATCATGGACACAGCCATGCATCTACACCTGCAGATAAAAAAACTGTAGAAAAAAATGCAGCAAAAGTGAAGGATGCACTTGTCGAAAGCAACAAAATAGATAAACGCTGGGCATCTATAGCAGTAAGTTCATCAGAGAAGAAGATTGTTAATGGAGGTTCTGAATGGCTCGTGACTTTTGCTAATGAAAAAATAGAGGATCCTAAAAAGCAAAAACTTTATATATTTATGACATTAGGCGGTGAATATATCGCAGCAAATTTCACTGGTAATTAAATCCGTTCGTAAAAACAAGGTTTCGATAATTGATCTATTACCTAACTAAAATTGCATTAACAACTGCCTTGATTGTTGTGATCTCTGAGATTGCTAAGCGCAGTTCATTTGTAGGCGCATTATTAGCGTCTATCCCTTTAGTTTCGGTATTGGCGATGATCTGGCTTTATGTAGATACCAAAGATGTTGCAAAAGTGAGCGCACTTTCAACGAGTGTTTTTTGGTTTGTTTTGCCATCTTTGGTTTTATTTGTGTCTTTGCCTATTTTGTTGAAGCAAGAGTTCAACTTCTACTTCAGTATGGGTATTTCAATCGGTTTAACAGCTTTATGTTATTGGATTATGGTTTCAGTATTAGCGCACTATGGGATAAAGCTATAAATACAATATGGAACCCATACAAATATTTGGAGTATTGCGCCAGCACCTTGATGCGATATTTCGAGAATTGGCGAAGCACAAGGCAGTGTAAGTGGCAGATGGGCATCTGATGTCAGATCATATCCATATATATCTGAGCATACCGCTGAAGTACACGGTCTCGAACGTGGTCAGATACATCAAAGGCAAGCGTGCAATCACCATAGCAAGGAAGTATGGAGGTCGAGTGAGGAATTTCACTGGAGAGGCGTTTTGGGCAAGAGGCTACTTCGTATCGACAGTAGGATTAGATGAAGCAATAGTTAGAGCGTACTTTCGAAATCAAGAAGCAGAGGATGAACGATATGACCAGACGAAGCTGGACGTATAGTCGCCTTGGGCGGCTCACGGTTTTACCTGCCCCTTTGAGGGGTAAATCTAATATACCCCCGGCTTTGCCGGGGGCATTTAACTGGTTCAGACGATCATAGATTATTCAGGCTCAATTTATGAACGCAGCTTATCTACACTCCAGATACCTGGACCACGAGTCGCGATAAACAAAAAGATAAAGCAATACAAGGTCACTATCTCACCACCATTCGCAATCGGGAAAAAGTTCTGGTTAGCATGTGCAATGAAGTAAGCGGCAGCCGCCATTCCACTGCAAATAAATGCGGCGGGTCGAGTGAGTAGACCAATTATAATCAGTGTTCCACCCACTATTTCAATAACACCAGCCGCGGTCGTCATTGGGTTCAGTGGGCCGTAGGGAAAAGGTATAGGAAAACTGAAGTGCTTCTGCGTGCCGTGGCACAAAAATAAAAAACCGCTAACGATTCTTAATAATGCGTAGGCTGGTTCCTGGAATTTATCTAAAAATTTCATCTTTACACTCCTTTTTAAGGTTTAGATGCGGGTCGGGCTTCAAAGTAAATAACAAGCCACTGGGCACAAATTACACTACTAACTATTTAAACGCTATCAATTCCAATATGCTTAAGCTACTGAATTTGTAATACTTGAGATCAAACGTCCGTGCAATGATTTTTAATTTTCGATTTGCCAAAGGTACATGCTCGATTTTTTATTCAAAATCTGAAGCTCAAACGATTTCGTGCATGCCGCTTCTGTATATCCGTAACACACGTGCAGCGGTAAAAGATGCTCCTCTCTGGGGTGACAATAGCGCGCAAACGGTGCCGTCTCCCAATTGACAAGTCTGTTCATGCGCTCCCGCTCACCAAGCTCCAAACTGCCACACGTTTCCAACAACCAAGCCTCAAAGGATTCATTCTGTGCTTTAGTATCAGCAGTTTCTGGTGCATAGAACTCCCGCAAATTGTGAAATGAGAACCCTGACCCAATGACGAGTAAAGAAGAATCGTCCAGCTTCTGAAGCGCCTGTCCAATTTTGACGTGTTCCGCAGGATGAAGATTTTTTAACAAGGATATTTGGACACAGGGAATGTCCGCTTCCGGATACATCAATTTCAACGGAACAAACAGGCCATGATCGAATCCTCGTGTTTCATCAAGGCTGGATTGAATACCTGCCTCCGAAAAGAGCTTGGCAATTTTGCGCGCCAACAATGGTTGGCCTGGGCATGGGTAGGTAATTTGGTAGGATTCATCCGAAAAACCATAGTAGTCGTATATCAGCGGCGGATTATTGCCGGACGTTATTGTGGGGCAACCTTCTTCCCAATGAGCACTCACGACGATTATTGCTGACGGCTTCTTTATCGTCGCCGAGATGGTTTTCAGGCACTGAACCATTTCGGCGTGGGCAGCGTCTTTCAGTAACGGTAGCGGTCCTCCTCCGTGTGATAAAAAGAGTGCTTGGCGATAATTTTTCATAAACTTGATCTCCTTCGAAAGCTAACGTTCGAGTTAATAAAATAATGAGTCAATGCACTTGATTATTAATAAATTAACAGACATCTTCTGTTTCATGACTGCTCCTTAGTTAACTATAATTTATGTTTGTTGTCTTCTACGCTATTACGCATTAGTGATACCGGTTATCCTCGGTGTGTGTCTTGATGGGAGCACTATACGAGTTTGTTTGATCATGCACTAGATGGTAAAGTTTGGAATCACTGTGCATAATTTTGGACAATCATATGGATCTCGATGCAATAGCTGTATTCGTGAAAATCGTGGAAGCAGGCAGTCTTTCCAAAGCAGCAAGACTGCTGAACATGCCAAAGACGACGGTCAGCGCCAAGCTCGCCGTCTTGGAAAAACGACTGGGGGTGAACTTGATTCACCGCACCACCCGTAAATTGCATGTGACAGAAGCTGGCGAGACATATTTTCATCATTGCGCAAATGCTGTTCGGGAGGTGGAACTCGGAAAGGCGGCCCTTGAATTGTCGCAAAGCAAGCCGACTGGCGTACTCAAAGTCACCGCGCCTGTAGATATAGGGCGTACGGTACTTCCTCGAGTTATCCGCGCCTATTTAGCGAAGTATCCCGATATCACCGTTGAGTTGGTGATTTCAAACCAGATAGTCGATCTGGTCGAGGAAGGCGTCGACCTGGCTATTCGCGCCGGCATGCTGCAAGATTCGTCATTGATCGCGAAACGCTTTTTTGACTTGCGCGCCAGTCTTTGGGCTTCCCCGGCTTATGCCCAAGAATTCGGCAAGCTCACTCATCCCAAGGATTTGGTCAAGGCGTCGTTCGTCGGGCGAAAGGGGGCTGACGTATTGCGGCTCACGAATGGCAAGTCAGAAGTAGATGTGCCAGTGGTCAGCCGCGTCCTTGCTGATGATCTCGAAACCATCAAAGCATTAACCATCCTTGGTGAAGGGATCAGTTGGCTGCCTGACTTCCTGTCCGCGGATGCGGTAGAAGCCGGCACGCTTGTGCCGATTCTTCCGCAATGGAAATCGAAGGGGGTAGGCGCGGTCTACTTTGTCTACGCGAGCCAAAAATATGCATCGCCCAAGGTGCGGGCATTTATCCAAACGGCGCTGGATGTCGTTTCATCGGGCATGTCCAAAGTACATTGACAGGCAGCGCATCTATTCATTTACCCTAGTGATATTGGGCTTAATTATTATCCAGCCCAACTTGCCAAGTTACTCTTAATCCCTTGCCGATATTGTCGGAGCTTTGCTGGTTGCAGCAGTGACCTCCATCCTCAAAGTGACGGTCACCCTCTCAGAGCTGCGCATTCGGGCGCTGGACATAGCCAGCGCCAACTTGTTGGGCAGCAATTTATTCAATATTATCATTCTGGCTGTGAGCTTGATCTTCCGCCCACAAAGGCATACTGTGATAAGACTGGTTTGGGTGATCTTGGGGCTGTTTCTTATATACATCCTCAATAACTTGGATTACTTTCAGCATGGAAATTAACAACCGCCTCTGGCACGCCTCGGTGGAACCGTCATGACCGACGATTTTCAGGAAATCGCTCTGCTGCTCGCCGCTGCCGCCAGTATTGGTGCCTTGGCGATCCGACTACGCCAGCCTTTGATCCTGGCCTATATTATGGTGGGTATCCTGGCTGGACCGGTAGCTTTGGGCTGGGTCACAGCGCACGATCCGCTTGACCTGCTGGCTCAGGTCGGGGTGGCGGTACTACTCTTTACAGTCGGTCTCAAGCTCGATTTGAATTTGGTGCGCCGTTTGGGCGCTGTGGCGCTGGCCACGGGGCTGGGACAGCTGTTTTTCACCACCCTGTTCGGTTACCTGCTGGGGCTTGCTTTGGGTATGGATCACCTCAAGGCCATTTACATAGCGGTGGCGCTGACCTTCTCCAGCACCATCATCATCGTCAAGCTGCTGTCGGACAAAAAGGAACTGGACTCCCTGCACGGACGCATCGCTGTGGGCTTCCTCATCGTGCAGGATATCGCCGTGCTCATTGCCATGATGACCATGAGCACCCTTAACATGGCGGGAGCAGACGGTATAGCTGCGACTCTGAGCGTGATCACGCTGAAACTCGCCGTTGTCGGTCTGCTGCTGACCGCCGTCATGCGCTACGTGCTGCCGCGCCTGCTCGATCTGGTGGCGCGGTCGCAGGAATTGATGCTGCTGTTTGCCATCGCCTGGGGTGTTGCACTTGCGAGTCTGGGAGAAATGCTCGGATTCAGCAAAGAGGTGGGTGCTTTTTTAGCCGGCTTCTCTCTCGCGACTTCACCCTACCGCGAGGCAATGAGTGGCCGGCTCAGCCCGGTGCGTGATTTTTTGCTGCTATTTTTCTTCCTCGACCTGGGAGCGAAGCTGGAATTCGAGGCCTTCGAGGGCCAGATTGTGGCGGCGCTGGTACTGTCAGCTTTCGTGCTGATCGGCAATCCCCTTATTGTGATGGCTATCATGGGTTATATGGGCTACCGTAAGCGCACCGGTTTCATGGCAGGCCTCACGGTGGCGCAGATATCCGAGTTTTCCATCGTCTTCGTCGCCATGGGAATGAGCTTGGGTCACGTTGGTGGCGATACCCTGGGCCTGGTCACCCTGATCGGTCTGGTGACTATCAGCGTCTGCACTTATCTGGTGCTTAACAGTCAGACCTTGTATGAAAAACTCAAATTCTCATTAAGTGTGTTCGAGCGTCGGATACCGTTCCGCGAACACAAGACAATACCAAAATCGGAGCCAGCGCCTGAGGTTGTCATGTTCGGTCTCGGGCGCTATGGCGGTAGGCTGATGCAGCGCCTGTGCGATCAGGACATCAATACGCTGGGTGTGGATTTCGATCCTGAAGCCGTGCGGCGCGCCCGCCGTCATGGACTCAATGCTCGCTTCGGCGATGCCGAGGATGCCGAACTTCCCGCCAGCCTGCCCCTCGCCGAGGTGCGTTGGGCGGTCAGCACCTTGCACGACATAAGCGTCAACCGCGCCCTGATTACTGCCCTACGCGAGCACGGCTACTCCGGCCCGGTCGCGGTCGCTGCGCACAGTGAAGAAGACACTGATATGCTGAAAAAAGCCGGGGCGGAACTGATCTTTCACCCCTACTTTGACGCCGCTGAATACGCTGCTGATAAACTCCAACACATCCTACAAGAAAACGAGGCTCCCGCATGAAATCGATCAGCACTTTCTTGGCCGCCACCGACTTCTCCACCACCGCCGGGCGTGCTGAAGAACGCGCCGCACATCTGGCGGCAGAGCACGGTGCCCGCCTCACCCTGTTGCATAGTCTGAGCGGTCTTGCACTGGAACGTCTGCGTGACCGTTTGCTGCACGGTTACGCCAGTACCGAAGCACAGTTGATCAGGCATTACGAGGACGCCTTGCGCCTGCTGGCGGAAAACCTGGCCGGGCGCTGGCAGATCGAGGTGACGCCACTGCTCACGGTCGGCCAGACACACTGCGAGATCAGCCGTGCCGCGCAGGAAATTCGCGCGGACATGGTGATATTAGGCGCGATGGGCGAACATCCAGCGCGCGAATTTTTCCTCGGCTCTACCGCTGAACGGGTGATGCGAGAAACCACCATGCCCGTACTGGTGGTGCGGAACGAACCAGACGGACCCTACCGGCGCGTGCTGGTAGCGCTCGATCTTTCAGTCCACAGCCTTGCGGTAGCCGAGCTTGCCCGCCGCGTCGCGCCCGAGGCTCACCTCACCCTGGCGCATGCTTTCGATGTGCCGTTCGAGGGCAAGCTGAACTTTGCCGGAGTCTCCGATGAAGATATCAATCGCTTACGCCAAGAGGAGCGTCAATACGCCCAAGGTGCGCTATACACTCTGGCAGACGGCCTGAAGGGAGGGGGGCATGTCGATATCCGCGTAAAACACGGTACGCCGGAAGCTGTCATTCCAGAGCTGCTGCGTGAAACGGCGGCGGACATGGTGGTGGTGGGCAAACATGGCAAATCGGAAATTATCGATTTATTTCTGGGCAGCATGACCAAGCATCTGTTGCTGGATGCGGCCTGCGATGTATTAGTGATGCCGCCGGGGCAGGAGACGAAATCATGATCCTCTGGCTGTAGCATCCTGCCTTAATGCTTGGCTGCAGTATCAACACGGGCACGGAGAATAAGCACTGCATAACTATCATTGATATAACCAGCCAATTGCACAGTAATATCATCCCAAGCAGTATGCATTACCACTTCCAGCCACAGCTTTTCTGCGGCATGCTGCTCAATATCCGGAATATCCCGACCGAAAAATTTACGATGCTATTCAATCAGGCTACCCATATCCGCCAGAATGTCACAGGGATCGGCAGTGACATTTAATGCAGACTTTATAAGTCAAAAACTTGGCCTGGATCTGGCACTGTGACGGTCCAGCCGTAGTCAGTTTGCAGGCGCGCAGCGAACGTTTGTGCTGCACTTTCTTCCCCATGTACCACAAACGTCTGGCGTGGTGGCTGCCGGAAACCGCCAGCCCAGGCGAGCAGTGCCGCCTGGTCGGCATGTGCCGAGAAACCCCCCAGGGTGTGAATCGAGGCGTGCACCGAAATCTCCTCGCCGAAGATTTTCACCTGTTTCGAACCGTCTACTAACCGTCGACCGAGCGTGCCCTGTGCCTGAAAACCGGTGATCAGGACACTGTTCTCGGCATGCCCAAGATTATGGCGCAGATGGTGCTTGATGCGCCCCGCGTCACACATTCCGCTGGCGGAAATAATGATGGCTCCTGAGCGAATTTGGTTGAGGGCGATAGACTCCTCTGTGCTGCCGATGAAGCGCAAGTTAGGCAGGCCGCGTCCCGCCGCTTGCCATTTAGTGAGTTGCTTCGCCTCGTCATCAAATAGCGCTATATGCTGCATGGTGACCTGGGTCACAGCCGTTGCCATCGGAGAATCTACGAAAATATCAAGATTGTGCAACCGCCCCTGACGTGTCAGCTCATGCAGATAGTAGATGACCTCTTGCGTGCGACCGACCGCGAATGCTGGAACAATGACGTTGCCGTGTTTGACGTTAAGCGTGTGCTCAATTACATGTACGAATTCTTCCAAGGTGGCTTGTAGGTCCTTGTGCACGCGATTGCCATAGGTGGACTCAATGAACAATATGTCCGCACTCTCAATCAATGTTGGGTCGCGCAAAATCACCCGATCCGGCTGACCGAGATCTCCCGACATAACGAGCTTCGTGGTCTTGTCGTCTTCCGTGATCTGAATTTCGATAATCGCCGAACCGAGGATATGGCCGGCATCTCGAAAGCAACAACGAACATCAGGATGCGGTGTCAGCCACTCGTCGTTGCTACAGAGCTCAATTGTTTCAGGCAGGCTTCCGCATCCTGCAAGGTATACAGCACTGGCAGCACAGCTTTGGTACGTGCAGAAGCTTTCCCGCGGCGTTTTACGGCACGAAGGGCATCCATTTCCTGAATGTGAGCACTGTCGGGCAACATGATGTCCAGCAGTTGGGCTGTCGCCGTAGTGGTATAAATTGCCCTATCGAATCCCTCGCGCGTAAGCCGTGGCAGCAGACCGCTATGGTCAATATGCGCGTGGGTGAGTAATACGAAATCGAGTGAGTGCGGGTCGAAATTAAACGTTTTTCGGTTGCGCGTCGGTGCTTCCCGTCCACCCTGGAACATTCCGCAGTCCACCAGGAAACTAACAGCACCTGTCTCAATTAGATAACACGAACCGGTAACTTCACGAGCTGCACCAAGAAAAGTGACTTTCATGAGTCCATGCCTTTTATTGCAAAAATCGGTGTCAGACAATGGCTACGATCACCATTTGTAGCTGGAATGATATTGGCGAAACATGAAAAAAAATTAAACCACAGCACAAATGACGCATATTTTTCGGCCTCGATGCGTGCGGTCTTGTCGCTGAACCGGATCGAGCTGCCTGTTTTGAGGACCAGCAGCCAGAAACCGATTGCGACCAGAGAAATTGCACGGCTAAAAAATCTGTTTTGTTGTGTCTGATTTTTCATAGCATTGTTTCTGTACCGTTAGATACGAAATCAAAGTGGATCACTGAATTGCGTCATTACTTAGTGTAAGAAACGCTTCGCGAACGGCTTGCGAAATTTCGCTGTGGCAATTGTAGCAATTGGTCTGGAGTTTATGGCAGCAATATAGCTATCTCATCAACACAGGCGACAAGTTTTTGAAAATCTAGGTACTAATATCGGCCTCACTATCGTACAAAAAAGCCTTATGATCGTTGTATCATTTTCCATGTAGCGCCCATTGCAAGTTTCTCTTTACGATTGGTGGGCGCTCCAGCGACAGGTTCGTCGTTACGAAAAATTGGGCAGTACTTGTATCCAGGATATTCAAGGTAAAAAATGGCCAGCATCTATACTGTGTGCCAGTTTTAAACTGGCCATTACCGATAGTGGTATTCTTATTAACATATTCCGATTTTAGACATAGCACGATTTGCATGGCAAAAATACTGTGCCTAATTTAGCGGACAGCTGTCAAACTTAGCGCCTTTTCGATGTAAATGAACTGTGGATTTCAGGTTGATAAGCCAATGCTTGGCGAGTTCTTGGCAAAGCTGGGGCTTACTTCACTGAATTTAATGGACTTATCATGAAGTCAATATCCCCTTTAATACCCGATCACACACCCGTCTGGCACGCCCAAACTCTAAATGAAGTGTTGGACAAACTGTCTGTTTCCACCAACGCTGGACTGAGTCATCAGGAGGCTGCTCGGCGTCTTGAGCAATATGGTCGCAACAGCCTGCCGGCGTCAAAGCGACGCGGCCCTTGGTTGCGCTTTGCGTTGCAGTTCCACAACCCGTTGATCTATGTGCTGCTGGTGGCTGGCGCCATCACATTCGGGCTCGAAGACTATGTGGATGCGGGGGTAATAGTTGGCGTGGTGCTCATCAACGCTGCGATCGGTTTCATTCAAGAAGGCAAGGCGGAGAAAGCGCTGGAAGCGGTGAGCGCCATGCTTGCCAGCCACGCCACGGTGCTGCGCGAGGGCGAGCGTCACGAGATCGACGCCGCCCTCTTGGTGCCGGGCGATATCGTGCTGTTAGAGTCGGGCGCCCGGGTGCCTGCCGACCTGCGTCTTTTGCGCGTGAAGAACCTGCGCGTCAACGAGGCAGCCCTCACCGGCGAGTCTGTGCCCGTGGAAAAGGGCGCAGAACCGGTGGCCAACGATGCGTCCATCGGCGATCGGTCCTGCATGGCTTATGCCGGTACGGTGGTAAGTATTGGCCAGGCGCAAGGTCTGGTGGTCGGCACTGGTCAGGCGACTGAGATCGGTTGCATCGGCAAGCTGGTCGGCGAGGTGCAGACGCTGGTTACGCCGCTTACCCGACGGCTTGATCAATTCGCCCGCCAGATCACGCTTTTCATCCTGGCGATGGGGGTGGTCACGTTTCTCTATGGACATTTCGTGCGCGAGATGCCGCTGCTGGAAATATTTCTGGCGGTGGTGGGGCTGGCGGTGGCAGCTATCCCCGAGGGCTTGCCGGCAATCGTGACCATTGTACTGGCCATCGGTACCCGCGCCATGGCCCGTAATCACGCCATCGTGCGGCGGCTGCCGGCGGTGGAGACGCTGGGTTCGGTCACCGTGATCTGCTCGGACAAGACCGGCACGCTGACCAAGAACGAGATGACCGTCGTGCGGATCATGCTGCCCGCCTGTACATTGGACGTGAGCGGCGCTGGCTATGCACCCGAGGGCGGCTTCCATTGCGACGGCATGGCTGTGGACTTTGTTCAGGATGTGGCGCTGCAAGGGCTGGTTCGCTGCGCTCTGTTGTGCAATGATGCCCATCTCAAGCACGATGACGCGACAGGCTGGCAGCTCGTGGGTGACCCTACCGAAGGAGCATTGTTGACCCTTGCCCACAAGGCCCGACTGGATCCTCTCGGAGTTATTGCGGCAATGCCCCGGATTGATGAAATTCCTTTCGAATCGGAACACCGATTCATGGCCACGCTGCATCACGATCACCAGGGTAACGCCTTCGTGCTGCTCAAGGGCGCGCCAGAGCGCATACTTGACTTGTGCGAACGGGTTACCGGTGGCCAAGCGCTCAATCGCGCCGCCTGGGAAGCGCGCATGGAAGAAGCTGCAGGTGCCGGGCAGCGCGTGCTGGCGTTGGCGCGCTGTGATATGCCTGCGGGTACCATATCGCTTTCTATGGACGACATCATGCGGTGCTTCACCTTGCTGGGGTTGGTCGGTCTAATCGATCCACCACGTGAGGAGGCGATCACAGCTGTGGCCGAGTGCCAGCGCGCAGGGCTGCGCATCAAAATGATCACCGGAGACCATGCCATCACCGCAGCGGCCATCGGCCGCCAATTGGGGCTGAACGCTGACAGCGTGCTCACCGGTGCAACCGTGGAAACGATGGACGACGAGGCGCTACGGCCCTGCGCTCTTAAAACTGACATAATCGCCCGCGCCAGCCCCGAGCACAAGCTGCGCCTTGTGGCCGCTTTGCAGGCTCAGGGCGAACTGGTCGCCATGACCGGTGATGGTGTCAACGATGCCCCTGCGCTCAAGGCTGCCGACATCGGCGTAGCCATGGGTCAAAAGGGAACGGATGCCGCCCGCGAAGCCGCCGATCTGGTGCTCACCGATGACAATTTCGCCACTATCGCCCATGCCGTGCGCGAGGGTCGCGTGGTGTTCGATAACATCAAGAAGTCGCTGCTCTTTATCCTGCCCACCAACGGCGGCGAGGCGGGCGTAATCCTGATCGCGGTGTTCGCCGGTCTGGCGCTGCCGGTCACCGCCGCCCAGATTTTGTGGGTCAACATGATCACAGCAGTGACGCTGGCACTGGCGCTGGCCTTCGAGCCAGCCGAGCCAGGCATCATGCTCCGCCCGCCACGACGTCCCTCGGAACCCTTGGTCACACGGGTGCTGGCCGCGCGCATCGCCTACGTCAGCCTGTTGATGATCGCAGTGACTTTTGCCGTGTTCGAATGGGAACTCGCGCGCGGCAGCAGCCTTGAGTTGGCGCGCACGGCGGCTGTGAACATGCTGGTCGTCGGCGAACTGGTGTACCTGTTCAATGTGCGCCACTTCACCGCTACGGCCTTTACCCGGGACATCCTTACCGGCAACCCTGTGGCGTTCTGGATGAGTTTGGTGTTGATTGGTTTCCAGCTTCTGTTCACCTACGCGCCCCCGATGCAGCAAGTGTTCCACACTTCCGCGCTGGACGCAGTGTCCTGGCTGGTCATCTTCGCGTTGGGTTTCTTCAAGTTTCTCGCAGTCGAGGCGGAAAAGACGCTCCTGCGGCGCCTGCATGTCCAGAGTATGTGAATGAGATTACGAAAACGTTTACAACGCTATATACCGAGTCGGGAACAGGTTTCCGGCAACCGCTGGCTCGCCTGGCTCGGCCCTTGGTTGCACGATCCTAAGTTGTGGCACTGGTCGCGGCGCGGAGTCGCCTTGGGCGTGGCGCTAGGTGTATTCTTCGGTCTGCTTGTTCCGATCGCGCAGATTCCACTCTCAGTGACAGCTGCTATAGTGATGCGCGCCAACGTCCCGGCTGCTGTAGCGAGCACCCTTATTACCAATCCAATCACCTTCGGCCCCATTTATTACGGTGCCTACCAGCTGGGCGCTTGGGTGACGGGCGAAGATGTGCTAGTGAATTCAGCCAATAACCTAAGCGCACAGAAACTCGGTGCCGTCGACGATGGAGCAAGTCTTTGGCAGCGCATTGCCGGTCTAGGCAAACCGCTGTTGGTGGGTCTGTCCATCACGGCCACGCTGATTGGGCTTTTTACTTACGGGTTTATCACCCTTATCTGGCGATGGCGAACCTTGTCCAAGCGGCGCGCCAGAATGCGCTTATGAATCCACTTCTGACCTTAATCTTCTCGGTCCTGACTGTCGTCATGTTGTTTCTGCATGGCTTGCGGCATTTTCCGAAGATATCGCGCGGCTTGGTGGAGAACGTTTGTGTGGAGCCATACGGCGTCTAATGCGAACCGACTGGCGAGGGTCTACGCTGTGGCCGCCGTCACTCCCTGTACGGGAAGAACTGATGGCTACCACCACCATGAGCGCCGAGGTGGCGGCCAGGCTACAGGATCCGTTGGCGTTCTAGCATATCCAACCTGGAAACTGAAAAATATGAACAAAAACGCGGGGAAGCCAAGCACGGCAAGTCGAAAATCATCGATCTGTTTCCGGGTAGCGTAGTAATCGAGCCAGGGCCGAAAATCGCCCGAAAGCAATTAATAATTTATAGTTATAGAACATACGCTTACAATTTTTGGTAAGCGTATGGCAAAGCAACTGTTGCCAGATACGACCCGCGTGTACTGCTGATGCCGCCGGGTCCATAGACGAAACCATGATTCTCTGGTTGTAACTCGCTCTCTGCCTCAACACTTGGTTATTGAATCAACACGGGCACTGAAAAATGGACACTAAAACCCGCTCTTGGCACATCCTGACGCCCGAATCCGCGACAGAGTCGCTCGATGTGAATGCGACCCGCGGTCTGGGCACCCCTGAAGCTGAGGCACGCCTCGCCCGCTATGGCGAGAACAGGCTGATCGAGGCCAAACCGCGCCCGCTGTGGTTGAAGTTTTTCGACCAGTTCAAGAATTTTTTGGTAATTGTGTTGCTATTCGCCGCCACTCTGGCTTGGGTGATCGGAAATCTCAAGGACGCAGTGGTGATTCTCATTGTGGTGCTGTTCAACGCCAGCTTGGGTTTTTATCAGGAGCGGCGGGCGGAACAAACGCTGGCGGCGCTGAAGAGCATGCTGGCGGCGCGTGCCCGGGTACGCCGCAACGCGCGCATGGAGGAGATCGACGCGGCGCTGCTCGTGCCCGGCGATATCGTGCTGCTCGAAGCGGGTGACCGCATTCCTGCCGATGGCCGAATACTGGCCGAGCACAGTCTCGAAATAGAGGAAGCGGCACTGACCGGCGAATCTCATGCCGTCGGCAAGTCGGTAGTGGCGCTGGACCAAGCCGAGCTACCCTTGGGCGACCGCGTTAATTTGCTCTACATGAACACGGTGGTGACGCGCGGTCGCGCCGAAATGCTGGTAACCGCCACCGGCATGACCACTGAAATGGGCAAGCTCGCCGGTATGATCTACAGTGCCGAGGAATCGGAAACCCCGCTGCAAAAACAGCTCGACACACTGGGAAAAAAGTTGGCGGCGATCGCAGGTGTAGTGGTGACTGTCATCTTTGCGCTTGATTTTGCGCGCGGGCTGCCTTGGACGGAGGCCGCGATGACTGCGGTAGCGTTGGCCGTCGCTGCCATTCCCGAGGGGCTGCCGGCGGTGGTAACGGTGACGCTGTCCATCGGCATGTGGCGCATGGCGCAAAATCGGGCCATCCTCAAGAAGCTCTCTGCCGTGGAAACACTGGGCTCTACCACGGTAATCTGTTCAGACAAGACCGGTACCCTCACGCTGAATCAGATGACCGCACGCGCCGGCTGGTTCGCCGGACGGCGTTTTGCAGTCAGTGGTGAGGGCTACCGGACGGAAGGGATAATCACGTTTAAACCCCTCACTCCTCCTTCGATAAGCTCAGAACAGGCCGAGCTCTCTCCCGCCTGCGGGAGACAGGAGCTTTGGCCTTTCTTATTACCGATGACGCTCTGCACCGATTCGCGTGTGCGCGATGGGCAATTAATCGGCGATCCCACCGAGGGCGCGTTGTGGGTGCTGGCGCAGAAAGGTGGCCTCGATCCGGAGGCGGAGCAGGGCGAAAAGCCGCGCATCGCCGAGATTCCTTTCGATTCCGCCCACAAGTTCATGGCCACGTTCCACCACGCTGGCGCAACGGTGGAGATGTTCATCAAAGGCGCGCCCGATGTGTTACTGGCGCGTTCTGCATATAGCCTGATGGAGGATGGCGAACAGCCGCTGGATGCGGCGGCACGCGCTGCCATCGAGGCCGAGAACGAGCATCTCGCTGCACAGGCGCTACGTGTGCTGGCGGTGGCGCGCAAGATTATCCCCGTCGCCGACTTCGACCCGGCGGGCGACCTGTGGGGATGGGCAGAAGGCTGGACCTTTCTAGGGGTGGCCGGACTCATGGATCCGCCACGGCCCGAGGCGAAGGTCGCCATCGCCCACTGCGCTCATGCAGGCATCCAAGTCAAGATGATCACTGGCGACCATAAAGTCACCGCCGCCGCTATCGCCCGCGAGTTGGGGCTTGCCGGCGAGGTGATCGAAGGCTGGGAACTCGACGTCATGAGCGAGGCGGAACTGTCCCGCCGCATTGACAGTATTTCCGTGTTCGCCCGCGTCGCCCCTGAGCACAAGGTGAAAATCGTCCAGACGCTCAAAAACGATGGCCACGTCGTCGCGATGACAGGCGACGGCGTGAACGACGCGCCCGCCCTGAAAGCCGCCGACATCGGCGTGGCGATGGGCATCACCGGCACGGCGGTCACCAAAGAGGCGGCCGTCATGGTGCTGACCGACGACAACTTTGCCACCATCGTAAAAGCCGTGGAAGAAGGCCGTGTGATCTACGATAACATTGTCAAATTCGTGCGCTTTCAGCTCTCCACCAATATCGGCGCCATCCTCACCGTACTCGTCGCCACTCTGTTGGGACTACCCGCACCTTTTACAGCGATCCAACTGCTGTGGATCAACATCATCATGGACGGCCCGCCCGCGATGACGCTGGGGGTGGAACCGGCGCGCGCCGGCATCATGCACGAGCGTCCGCGCCGCCAGGCAGCGCAGATACTCACCGGTCCGCGCCTCGCCAGACTAGCGTTGTATGGGGTGACCATGATGGTTGGAACGCTTTACCTGTTCCGGCACGGCCTGGAAACGTATGGGGAAACTTATGCCCTGACCCTGGCCTTTACCACTTTCGTCTTATTTCAGTTCTTCAACGTGTTCAATGCGCGCGCCGAAACTGGCAGCGCCTTCAATATGCACTTTTTCCACAATGACAAGCTGTGGCTGGCGCTTGTGATTGCGCTGGCACTGCAAGTCCTGGTGGTACATTGGCCGCCGGCGCAAAGCGTGTTCGGCACAACTGCACTGGAGCCTGACGATTGGCTCAAGGCTGTTGCCGTGGCTTCCAGCGTGCTGCTGTTGGACGAATTAAGAAAATATATGGTTTCGTTGGCACGTAAATTTTGAGAAAACTAAAAATTAGGGGCGTGACTAGATCAGGGGGGTTAGAGGTATGCTCTTGAGTAAGTAAATATAATTTATTGTTTTATATGAATATGTTTTTATAGGCTGTCGGGTGATTTTCCGTCTTGGCCCGATTGCCTTGCTAATCTTTCGTCATGTCAGAGCGGAGTCAAGAATTAAACGCAACAGTTTAATGTTTAGTAGCTGTTTTATTAATTGACGTTTTCGTTTACCAACCCAAACCTAATTCAGCATTCCGCGTCAGGCTGAAAACACAGTTGATAGACGACGAGGCCGAGAGACTGAGAAAAACAAACAGACATTTGCCATATTGTCCTTTCACTTCAATGCGAGTATATAGTACACACAGTGATGACTGAGAGAGAAATACGATACCACTGTTGTCAGGAAAGGGATCGATGAAACGCCTCTTCTGCTTTATCGTTATTTTGCTGTTCTTACCGCTTGCCGCCTTTGCCAAGACGGTCGTGGTGGCAGGGATTGATGGTGCCATCAGCCCGGCCAGTGCAGCCTACTTCCTGCGCGCCTTAGACGAAGCGAAACAGGCGCGGGCGGAGCTGCTGGTGCTCAGGCTCAATACGCCGGGCGGGCTCGACACGGCCATGCGCGAGATGATTCAAGGCATCCTTACCTCACCGGTGCCGGTGGCTATTTTCGTTTCACCTTCCGGTTCCCGCGCCGCTAGCGCCGGCACTTACCTCCTTTATGCCAGCCACATCGCTGCCATGGCACCGGGCACCAACCTGGGTGCCGCCACGCCCGTGGCAATTGGCATGGGCGGCGAAACCGACAAGCCGCCGGCGGCGGAAAAATCTACCGAAGGAAAAGAGCGCGCTCCGCCTGCTAGTGCTATGGAGAAGAAGGCGGTGCATGATGCCGCCGCCTACCTGCGCAGTCTTGCTCAATTGCGCGGCCGTAACGCCGAATGGGCGGAGAAGGCGGTGCGCGAGGCAGAAAGCCTGTCTGCCGAAGAAGCACTGAAGCTAAAGGTGGTGGACTTCATCGCCACAGACCTGCCTGATTTTCTGAGCCAAGCCGACGGGCGCAACGTCAGTCTGGCGCAAGGTGAATACAAGCTGATGCTCACCAATGCCACCATTGTCACCATCGAACCCAACTGGAAGGAACAATTGCTGGCGGCCGTAGCCGATCCAAACATCGCGTTGATTCTGATGCTGCTCGGTATTTATGGGCTGCTATTTGAATTCTACACACCGGGATTCGGTGTGGCCGGTGTGATCGGCGCCATCAGTTTGCTGCTGGCCCTCTATGCGCTTGCCATGTTACCAATCAACGCCGTCGGCGCCCTGCTCCTGCTGGTAGGTATTGCCCTCATGGCGGCGGAAGCCTTCGCCCCCAGCTTTGGCATATTGGGCATCGGCGGGATCACAGCCTTCATTGCTGGTTCCCTGATGCTGATCGACGGCAACATTCCTGGTATGGAAATCTCGCTTAACTTCGTCGTGCCGCTGGCCGTAACCAGTGCTGTGGTGCTAGCCAGCATTGGTGCCTTCGCGCTGCGTGCACGGCAGCGTCCGGCGGTTACAGGCACCGAAGCAATGTTAGGCAGCACGGCAGTGGCACTCGAGGATTTTGAGCACGAAGGCTGGGTGCAGGCTTTCGGCGAGCGCTGGCATGCGCGCAGTGAGACGGCTTTGACCCGTGGTGCGCGGGCCAGGATTATGGCAGTGGACGGGCTTACCTTGGTAGTTCAACAGGAACAAAAAGGAGAAAAATCATGATATTGGATTTTGGCTGGGGCGGCGCACTGCTGCTCATCATCGTTCTGGCGGCTGCAAGCGTCTTTCGTATTCTACGAGAATACGAACGTGGTGTTGTCTTTCTGCTCGGCCGCTTTTGGAAAGTAAAAGGGCCGGGCATCATACTCATTGTGCCGGGCATTCAACAGATGATACGAGTGGATCTGCGCGTGATGGTGATGGATGTGCCGAGCCAGGACGTAATTTCTCGCGACAACGTCTCGGTGAAGGTGAACGCGGTGGTGTATTTCCGCGTCACCGACCCGGAGAAAGCGATTATCCAAGTACAGAACTATCACGAGGCCACCTCGCAACTGGCGCAGACTACCTTGCGTTCCGTGCTCGGCAAACACGAATTGGATGACATGCTAGCCGAGCGCGAGCGCTTGAACATTGATGTCCAGCAGATCCTCGACTTACAGACCGACACCTGGGGCATCAAGGTGGCGAACGTGGAGATCAAACATGTGGATATCGACGAGACCATGGTGCGCGCCATTGCCCGTCAAGCCGAGGCTGAGCGCGAGCGGCGCGCCAAGGTGATCCATGCCGAAGGCGAGCTACAAGCATCCGAAAAACTGCTCCAGGCCGCACAAGTGCTGGCACAGTCGCCGCAAGCGATGCAGCTCCGCTACCTGCAAACTCTCAATGCGATTGCGGGCGACAAGAGCAACACCATCGTCTTCCCGCTACCGATGGAATTGATCAACTCACAGTTCGGCCCACGACGTGAACAGGGTGACTGATGGAGCGCTACGTCCAGCTGAATCGCGCTGACGATCGTGCTCGGTGTCATAAATATGGCGGGCCGCGTTCTCCCTCGGCCTGACCTTGACGATCACGCAGGTGTAGATCATGTCGGTAAACATGGTTGCTGCCGTCACGCAGTCTCAGTCACTGGCGTTCGAAGCGCCAGAGGACGGCGTGATGAAACGCCTGCCATGCGGCTCGGCGCGGCTATTCCTCAATATATTTTTACTATGGCGCATATTTTTTATCTTGCCTGATGGTTGCCGGCTCAATGGGATCCTTAATTATGGGATTAGGCGTGCTGCGCAAGCATCAAAATCGTGCGTAACGCAGTGATAATTGCAATCGTGGTGGGTGAGATACTTATCGGTTCAGCTGTCGCGTTATGTCCGCACTCAGCCAGATATTCAAAATACAACCTCTAAGAAGATTTGAGACTGCCTGATTGGGACTTGGCTGCGTTGACCGCTTCCAGCGTGCTGATATTGGAAGAGGCGTGCCAGCTCATCCAAAACCCGATACGCATGCAAAAAAGATTCAATCCATGAACGATCCACTTTAGAGATCGCCGATCGGATGATGCCTATCGCGCGCTATCCCTCCCTTCCTGCCTGCCGCAGACGACGGTTTTGATACATGTCTATCGAACGGAAAACGAAGTTTGTAAGCCACGTTAAACAGACTGAAAGAGCAACACCATACAAATATCCGACATTCAAGGACTTAATCTGGTAATGACTGGCCGGCACGACATCGAGATGACTGCTGTCCAGAATGCTGCAGGGCGCGGCTACCGCGATGACAAATATTGGGACTATCAGGGCACACCGCGCAAGTCCTTAGTGCGCAATCTGTTAGACTAACCGGGTCGCTGCGGGTAGATGGCCCTGATTGACTTGGACGCTTTTCGAGCGATCATCCGGACATTGAGCATTGCCTGTCGCTGTCTTGATTTTATCAGTGTCGAGTTTCAGCCATTCCTGTGGGGGCTGCTTCAGCCTCAATGCTCAGTGATGAAACGTCTGGGCTAAAGTACCTCCCACAGGAAAATCTGCACATCTGGTGTTTGTCAGGCCAGTCAGATTAAAGCGACACTAATCAGGATTGCTGTTGTTCACTTTTGTTTTGCTTGGAGCATTAGGAATTCATGGATCCCATCGTGCTTAGTCTATTAGTTCTCGGGTTCGTGCTGCCGTTCACGGCGGTGACACTGGTTATGCTGCTGGTGCACTATCTGGCATCTGCGTGGGAGGTAAAACCATGAAAGCCCCTTCGCATCTAGCATGCTGGCTGGGCAAGGCGCGCTAAGCCATGCAAAATACTCTGAGTACTACCCGAAAATATCCAATAAAGGTATTAGTTTGGCGCGCTACCTTGTTTACCGCGCTGTGGTGGATTCTGACCGAAGGCAGTTTCGTTGCTTGGGGCGTAGGGCTGGTGAGCATCATTCTGGCCTTGGTGGCCAGCTTCATCCTGTTGCCGACTGGCACATCCCGGCTGTCCTTGACCGGACTGGCGGGCTTTCTCGGCTTTTTTCTGGTGCAATCGATGAAGGGCGGCGTTCAAGTGGCCCTCATGGCTCTGCGACCCCGCCTCGACTTGCGACCTGCCGTGCTCGATATTCCGATGCGCCTGCCAGAGGGGCGTTCGCGCGTCTTACTGGCCAACACTCTGAGCCTGCTGCCCGGCACTCAGAGCGTCGGCTTGGAGGGCAGACATTTGCGGTTGCACCTGCTGGATAAACGCATTACGGTGGACAGCGGAGTGCGCGAGGCCGAGGAGTACATCGCGCACATGTTGAGCCTGCCTCTGGAGGAACTGTGACTGACCTTTATTTGATCCTTGCCGTGTTCTTGCTCATAAACCTGCTGGCGGCACTGTGGCGAATCGCGCGCGGGCCGACGCCCGCCGACCGCTTGCTGGCCTCGCTGCTATTCGGCACCACCGGCGTGGCGGTGCTATTGTTACTGGCCTATGCGGGGGGCGGGCCGACACTGGTAGATGTGGCTCTGGCGTTCGCCCTGCTGGCTGTCATCACCGGTGCCGCCTTCGTTCGGCGGGTCTGGGAGAGGGAGGGTGATGGACATTCTTGACTTGTTGAGTGCGGTGCTACTGATTATCGGTGCCGTTTTTTTCTTGGCCGGCACGGTGGGCCTGTTGCGTTTTCCAGATGTGTACACCCGGCTGCATGCCCTGGCCAAGGCGGACAACCTGGGTCTGGGTTTCATTGTGTTCGGACTGGTGCTCCAGACTCCCGGTGTGGCGGCGGGATTAAAGCTGATCATGGTCTGGCTGCTGGCGTTGGCTGCCAGCGCCACGCTGAGTTACCTGATTGCCCGGCGCGCTTTCGCCAAGGGCATCACACCTTGGACACACGAGGAGCACGAGCCGTGATTTTCGACCTATTGCTGGTCGCCGCCCTGCTGTGGAGTGCCGTGCAGACGCTTACCACGCCAGACCTGTTTCGTGCAGTGGTGCAGTTTATCGTCTTCGGCCTGCTCATGGCGCTGGCCTGGGCGCGCCTGGACGCCCCAGATATCGCCCTGGCCGAAGCGGCCATCGGCGCAGGCCTCACTGGGGCGCTACTGCTCGATGCAGTAGCGCATCTGCACAAAAAACGGCGGGAGCAATCTCCATGAGAACCCTGTTGAATGTCACGGTACTGTTCTTGGCCAGTGCGCTCGGCTTGGTCCTTGGCTGGTTAATACTGGACCTGCCGGTTGCTGCCGTGCACCTGCCAGAACAGGTAACGGCGCTGCTCGAGATGAGCGGCGTGGTGCACCCGGTGACGGCGGTACTGCTCAATTTCCGCGGCTACGATACGTTACTGGAGATAGCCGTATTGCTACTGGCCCTGTTAGGCATTCTGGCCCTGCCGCGCCACGTGTCCGACCACCAACATCGCTCTCCCTCCGCCAACCCGGTGCTGCAAACCCTGACCCGAGTGCTGGCTCCACTGATGCTGCTGGTAGCAGGTTATGTGTTGTGGGCGGGGGCGCACCGGCCAGGCGGCGCATTCCAAGCTGGGGCGGTGCTGGCTGGAGCGGGGGTGCTGTTGCATTTGGCTGGACTGCTGCCAGCTTGGGCCACGCCGGGTCGGACCCTGCGCGCCGGGCTCGCGGTCGGCTTGTTGGTTTTTATCGCGGTAGCGGTAGCACTCATGGCGCAAGGTACCCTGCTCCAATATCCGCTTGGCTGGGCCGGTGCGCTGATTTTAATGATCGAGGCAAGCCTGACATTATCGCTTGGCCTCATACTGGCCGGGTTTTATCTCGTTCTGACCGATTCGAGGACTCGGGTATGAGCACTGCCTTGGTTTATGCCCTCACCGGCACAGCGCTGTTTGTCCTCGGCGTGGCTGGCTTAATACTGCAGCCGCATTTGTTGCGCAAGATCCTTGCCTTCAACATCATGGGCAGCGGTATTTTCCTGGTGCTGGTTGGTCTGGCCCAGCGCGCCGGCACCCCAGACCCGGTACCTCAGGCTATGGTGCTGACCGGCATCGTCGTCGCCATAGCCGCCACCGCCTTGGCTCTGGCTCTGGCGCGGCAACTGCTGGATATGTGCGGCGAGATGCGACTGCCGGAAGAAAAGACGGGAAAGGACAGGCTGGATGTTTGATCCCATGCCCTGGCTGATCCTGTCGCCCTTGATCTGGGCGACCTTGGCCTTTGTGCATGGGCCGGGGCGAGGTGCCCGACTGGCCGTGGCAGGACTGATACTTCAACTCGCTCTGGCGGCAATGCTGGCGCAGCAGATCGTGGCTGGCGGCGTGCGCGTGTACGCCGTGGGTGGCTGGGGTGCGCCGCTCGGCATTGATCTCACGGCCGACGGACTCAGCGCGGTGATGCTGCTTCTGACCCAAACGGTGGCTTTGCCGCTCGTTTTTTACGCGCGCGCCTACTTCACCGATCATGCCAATTCCCTGCGTTATTTCTGGCCGCTGACCGGCTATCTGTTGGCAGCCATGAACGCGCTGTTCCTGTCCGCCGATGTGTTCAATATTTACGTCACTCTGGAGCTGCTAGGTCTGGCAGCGGTGGGGCTGGTGGCGGTGGCGGGCGGCGCGGGGCCGATCACGGCGGCTATGCGCTACCTTTTAGCCACCTTGCTCGGCTCCGGCGCCTACCTTCTGGGTGTGGCGCTACTCTATGGCGTTTACGGCAGTGTATCACTGGCGGCGCTGACACCCTTGATCGCTGCGGACACACCCGCAGTGGTGTCGCTGGCAGCGGCGCTAATGCTACTTGGGATGATGCTCAAGACTGCGCTGTTTCCCTTCCACTTCTGGTTACCACCCGCTCATGGCGGCGCGCCGGCGCCGGTGTCGGCCCTGCTTTCGGCTCTGGTAATCAAGGCCTCGTTCTATCTCATCTTGCGGCTGTGGTTCGATCTATTTGCGCCCATCACCAGCGTTACGGCGGCGCAGTTGCTAGGCGCGCTGGGTGCTGGCGCGGTACTCTGGGGTTCGTTGCTGGCGCTACGGCAGACCCATCTAAAGATGTTGGTGGCCTATTCCACAGTGGCGCAGTTAGGCTATCTATTTTTGCTCTTCCCTCTCGCTACAGGGGTATCGGCGGAGGTAGCGGCGAGCGCCTGGCAGGGCGGCGTGCTGCAGGTGGTTGCGCACGGGCTGGCGAAAGCTGCCATGTTCGCTGCGGTAGGGGCGATGATAACCGCCACCGGACGCGACGAGATATTAGGCATCGCCGGCGTGGCTGCGCGCCTGCCGCTGACCCTGTTCACCTTCGCACTAGCCGGCGTGACGATCATGGGTCTGCCACCGTCGGGCGGCTTTGCGGCGAAATGGCTGCTGCTGGGTGCAGCGCTGGCCAGCGGGCAATGGTGGTGGGTCGTGGTGATGGTGGTGGGCGGCCTGCTCTCCGCAGCGTACGTATTCAAGGTGCTGCGCCAGGCCTTTCTGCCAGCCGAGGAGGCGGCAAACTTCAAACCTTTGCCGCGCATGTTGGAATGGCCGGTTTTACTGCTCGCCCTGGCCAGTCTCGTTCTGGGGCTGGGTGGTGGCGAGGTGTTGAGCTTGCTGGGGGCGGCATGAGCCTCAATGAAACCCTGCCTCTGCTGGTACTGGCCAGTTCTCTGCTGCCGGGCCTGATTATCTTCACTTTGCCCGAGGAGCGGCACGGCCTGCGTAGCCTGTTCAACATGGTCGGCGCGACCCTGAAGCTGCTGGTTATCGTTTATATGCTGAGAGGTGTAATACACGGCGAGGAATATGTCTTCCGCCACACCATCCTGCCCGGACTGGATCTGGTTTTCAAGGCCGATGCGCTGGCCATGCTGTTCGTCACCCTTTCGGCGGCACTGTGGTTCCTGACTACGCTGTATGCCATCGGCTACATGGAAGGCTCGCCGCATCGCAGCCGTTTCTTCGGTTTCTTCAGCCTGTGCGTCACCGCCACCGTGGGGGTGGCGATGGCGGGCAATCTGTTCACCTTTTTTGTTTTCTACGAACTCCTGACATTGTCCACCTATCCGCTGGTGGTACATCGTGGCAACGAACAGGCCATGCGCGCGGGACAAGTTTATCTCCTCTACACTCTTGGCGGTGGCGCTCTGCTCCTGATCGGCACCGTGTGGCTTTACAGCCTGGCCGGACAGGTGGAGTTCACCCACGGAGGCGTGCTAGCGGCTTTGGGGCCGGAATACACCGGCCAGTTGCGGGTCATCTTCTTTCTGCTCATCGCCGGACTGGGGGTAAAGGCCGCTCTGGTTCCCCTGCATGGCTGGTTGCCGCTGGCGATGGTGGCGCCAGCGCCGGTATCGGCGTTGCTGCATGCGGTAGCGGTGGTAAAGGCTGGCGCTTTCGGTATCGTGCGCGTGGTGAACGACGTTTATGGCGTGGAATTCGCCCAGTCTCTGCATTTGCTGATGCCGCTGACCGTAATGGCTTCGGTTACTATCATTTGGGGGTCGTTGCGCGCGTTGTTCCAGGACGATCTAAAACGGCGCCTGGCCTATTCCACCATCAGCCAGGTATCCTACATCACCCTGGGAGTGTCCATCTTCGGCCCTATGGCCACCATCGGCGGCATGGTGCATCTGGTACATCAGGGCATCATGAAGATCACGTTATTCTTTTGCGCTGGCATTTATGCCGAGACCTTGGGCATCCACAAGATCAGCGAGATGGATGGCGTCGGCCGGCGCATGCCGTGGACCACTGCCGCCTTCACGGTCGGCGCCTTCGGCATGATCGGCTTACCGCCGCTCGCCGGCTTCATCAGCAAGTGGTATCTGGGTCTGGGCGCCCTGGAGGCGCAGATGCCCTGGGTGATTGCGGTGCTGCTGGCATCGAGCCTACTCAATGCAGCCTACTTCCTACCTGTCCTGTACCGGGCCTGGTTTCAGCCGCGAACGGAAGCGTGGCCGGAGGAGCTCATACCGATGCACAACGGACGTGAGGCTGCCTGGCTGCTGCTCGTCCCGCCACTCGTCACCGCCGCTGCCACGGTGCTTGTGGGTTTGTTCGCCGCCAGCGCGATGTCGCCTCTGAACTGGGTCAAGCTGATCGCCGCCAGTGAATACCTGAATTGGATGCCATGAGCCTGTCAATCGTCTTTCTCCTCCCTCTGCTGCTAGCCGGGCTGTTGCTGCTCTCGGCTACACGGCGCATGGGTATGCTGCTGGCGCCTTGGGCTGCGTTACCGGGCCTGGCATTTGCGCTGACGGCACCGGATGCTTACACGCTCGATCTGCCATGGCTGTTGCTGGGCAGCCGTTTCGGCCTGGATGAAACCGGGCGCTTGTTTCTGTTGTTCACCGCCTTACTGTGGTTGACGGCAGGATTCTATGCTCGCAGCTATCTGGCCAAGGATCCGCACCGGCACATTTTCACCGCTTTTTTTCTGGCTACCCTGAGCGGTAACCTGGGGGTGTGCCTGGCGATGGATGCGGCCAGTTTCTATCTCTCCTTCGCGATAATGACTTTCGCTGCTTATGGGCTAGTGGTGCATGAGGGCGATGCCGAGGCTCGGCGAGCCGGGCGGGTCTATCTCATTATGGCGGTGCTGGGAGAAGCGCTGTTCCTCGCTGGTTTGCTCCTGCTGGTAGGGGCGGCGCAAACCCATTTTTTGCCGGAAATGGCGCGGGCGGCGGCAATGGAGATGCCCGGCCTTGCCTATGGCTTATTGTTTCTGGGCTTTGGCGTCAAGGCCGGGGTGCCGTTGATGCACATGTGGCTACCGCTCGCGTATACAGCAGCGCCCATGCCGGCCTCCGCGGTGCTCTCTGGGGCCATGATCAAGGCAGGTTTGCTGGGCTGGCTGCGTTTCCTGCCTCTGGGCGAGGCGACCGTGCCAGTACTGGGCACGGTGATGCTGGGCCTGGGCCTGTTCGCGGCATTCTTTGGGGTTGTGGCGGGGCTGGTACAGCGGCAGCCGAAAACACTGCTAGCCTATTCCAGCATCAGTCAGATGGGCGTCATAACCCTGGCCGTGGGCGCCGGCCTGCTGCTGCCGAAGGCATGGCCTCTGCTGCTGCCGGCGATCGGCCTGTATGCCCTGCATCATAGTTTGGCCAAGGGCGCCCTGTTCCTGGGCGTAGGGGTGGCGCAGCGGTTCGGTCGCAACGGCTGGGTGATGGCAGGTCTGCTGCTGCCCGCCCTGGCCTTGGCAGGCGCGCCATTTACCAGCGGGGCGCTTGCCAAGACGCAATTGAAGGCCGCCCTGACGGGACTGCCCACACCCTGGCTGGAACTTCTGGCCTGGACCCTGCCCCTGGCCGCAGTGGGTACGGGTCTGCTCATGGCCCGCTTTCTGCTGCTGGCATCTTGCGGAAGCAAGCAGAATGACGGTATCGGCCTGTTACCGTCTTGGCTGGTGGTGCTGACGGCGGTAGCGGCACTGGCCTGGATGCAAGCTGATGCCGGCGCCGTGGCAGCAATGCTGTCTGTTTCGGGTCTGGTGTCTGCGGCTTGGCCGGTGTTCGTTGTCGCACTCCTCGCCTATGTCGCATGGCGGCGCGAATGGCGTGGCCCGGCCATTCCACCGGGGGATGTGCTGGTGTGGCTGGAATGGGCGGCAGCGAACCTGCGCCGTGTTTCCATACCATATCCATTTCGATCAAAAAGAGTCTTTCCCACCGCGTTGGTGTCCATTTCCAGAATCTGGCACATGGAGAAAATTCTGTGCGTCTGGCCGCTGGTTGGGGGCTTGTGGTTGTTTGTGCTTGTCGCCCTGGCATGTGCGCTGCTGCTAGAGTGCTAACCTGTGCCATTGAGTACCATTACGACTTCGACGTTGTAGTGGCGCGCGCCCATCACATCAAGAAACAGCTGCACGCTGTGAGTATTGACGTGCAGCAAGACCAATGAGTCGATTTCCGCATTTTTGGCCTTTTTGATATGAGTCAATTAAACATATTAGAGCACTGATACCCTTGGCACATATCATGCGACACAACATTTTGCGTCAACCATTACATCAAGTACAGTCGATCAACACTTTTGGAAGGAAACCAGCATGCGAAAAATATTGATCCCCTGTGACAGATCTGACAATGCATTACGGGCGGTACGGTATGCAGCATCTGTGGCGAAAGATCTTTCCGATGTTCAACTGGAGTTGCTGTATGTGCATGACCCCATGCTGCTGAAGTCGTACGCCGACTTGCTCATGCAGGACGCCGAGCATAATAGGCAAATCGACGAGACCAACCGCATTCTACAACCTGCCAAGCAGATTCTCGACACGGCGGGAGTGTCATATCAGACACATTGGCGCGTTGGCTCACCCGCCAACGAAATTGCACAGCATGTTAATGAAACGCATTGCGATGCAATCATCATGGGAACCCGTGGTCTGGGCTCTGTAGCTACTGTGATGATTGGTTCGGTCGCCATCAAGGTCATACACCTGGTCAAAGTTCCAGTTACTCTAATCAAGTAACCGATAATCACGGCGAACTAATCCGCACTTCAGCGGCCAGACAGTCCGTCTGGCTACATTTTCGCCTGCATAATACTAAGTACGATCGTCGGTATTTGGTCGCGTATTTTAACAACGTAACTTAAGACTGCTCGCCTGAGCAACCTCACTACCGGTCACACTCTGTTCATGGCGATTCAGCGCTCAAAAAATAATTTTTATAAGGGCGCCTCTAAAAATTTAATTTTCGTTACGATTCTTTAAGTCCGACAGGCTGCTAGGCAAGACAAGGCGTGAGTAAAAAATTTAGTAACGTAGAATTTGGGAGACCTGAGTTATAAAAGATCATTGTCCTCCAATATGGTGTTTAGTATTTGCGGAAACAAAATCCAACAAGGAGGGCAAAATGGGAGCGCCCCACAGCAGAAAGATATTTCGATTGAATTTGACCGTCAATTCAAAGTCAACATGGGACGGCGTGATTTTTCATCGATTATGTAAAGCGTTTCTTAATGTTGTTGCCGCAGTTGCTGCAAGATTTTTTCAGACAGTATTAGTTGCCTTCAGCAAGTACGAAATGTCCCGGGACAAAAATTCATTCGTCTGTAAATATTGTGGTAATGACACCATATTTATATGGAAGCCGCGGCATGGAATGGAATGGCTTCGACCATTCTTACCTGAATCCGCTCTATCACACTCAAACAACGCTAGGTGGAATGCAAGGGGAGGGCGGCAAAAAGCAGTACCTCACCCGGGCGTTGCTTGGCATGGAGCCGAGGAAGAGGGTTCCCGCAGAATCCCAGCGCAAGTTGGCTCAGATGGGAGCGTTGACGTACTACCGTGTATCGGAGAAGTTCGGCAAGATGTTCGGGTGGGCGATAGACAAAATGACGACCTGGAAGTCGGTGCAACAGGTTGGTGACAAGATGGATTGTGTACTGGACGAAAATGAGGAACCGCGTTGCGAGGCGGATGGGACCGGCGTTGGGATTACCGGATTCGTCAAACGGGGCAAGGAACTGAAGGTATTGGTACAGTGTAAGAAAAGTGGCAGAATCGGGGTGACGGGCATTGATATCGGCAACTATAACGGTTCATGGGATATGCTGTTTCAAAAGCGTATCGAGGTGATCAAGAAATTCAAGGAACAGTATTAACTATGTCCTTTTGCAAGCGTGATATTAAGCGCGACGACATAACAGAAGTGGAGCATCCCACAACCTGAGTGCGGATTTTTACTTCAAGCGGCAAATGAAACGTGGATATTTTTTAATTAAGTATTGGAATGCACGTGCTTATTCGTTTTTTGGCGGAGAGGGTGGGATTCGAACCCACGGTACGGAAAACCGTACAACAGATTTCGAGTCTGTCGCATTCGACCACTCTGCCACCTCTCCGCAGAACGGTTGATTTTACCATCAAAGCATAAAATCAGGCAGAATGTTCATATGATCAAGTCTACATTTCAATTTTTTTCAAGAGCAGGATTCTTTGCGCTCACATTGTTAAGTGTCACTTTACTCGCTGCCTGCGAGCCTGAAAAGCCATCCAAAAAACCATGGCGAGAAGAGTTGACGGTCATCGTGGTGCCAGCGGAGGATAGTGTGGACTCTGAATTCGAGCTCCAACTCGTTACTCTTTTTGCCGAGCAAATACACGTAGAAATAAAGTTTATGCCACTGCCGCAGCATCGAGTCATGGAGTCCATTGTGGCGAATAAGGCACATTTTGCCGCTTCTGGATTACGTAGCAACGTAAGTGAGAGTGCGGGCGTGAAGTTTGGCCCATCCTATCAAACTGTAAGCGAGCAGGCGGTATGCGATGGTGCGCCTCTGCGGCAAATGGAGGGGCTGGTTGAAAAAAAAATCGCTATCGTAGCTGGTTCCGCTCAAGAAGCTGCTTTGCATGAAGCACGTAAGAAATTTCCAGCGCTGCGTTGGGATAGGCGCCTAAAGCAGTCGGCTGCCCAGCTACTGGAACAGGTGGCGGAGGGCAAGCTGGAATGTACTGTCGCCAACAAAGAACAACTTGCATTGGCACGTAATTACCATCCCGATCTAAATTCCGCACTTGATGTTGCTACACCTTCCAAGCTGGCATGGGCGTTTGCGCCGGACGCCGATGCTGAATTATTGAAAGAGGTACAAAAGTTTTTTACTCAAATTAAAAAAGATGGCACATTGCACCGCCTGCTGGATCGATATTACGGACATAACGAACGGCTGGACTCAGGCGACGCGGTTGCGTTCCTCACCAAGACGCGCACTGTGTTGCCACATATTCGAAGTCTGTTTGAAGAGGCAGCTACTTTAACCGGGATGGAGTGGCAACTATTCGCTGCTCTCGCCTATCAGGAATCGCATTGGGATCCGCTTGCCACTTCACCTACCAAAGTACGCGGCATGATGATGCTGACTGAAGTCACAGCTGACCGTATGGGAGTAACCAACCGGCTCGATGCACGTCAGAGCATTATTGGTGGGGCAAAATATCTGCTGCTGCTGAAAGACCAGTTACCGCTACGCATCAAAGAACCCGATCGCACCTGGCTAGCGCTGGCAGCTTATAACCAAGGATATGGGCATCTGGAAGATGCGCGTGTGCTGGCTCAGAAACAAGGTCACAATCCAGATAAATGGACAGATGTGAAGAGGGTGATGCCGTTACTGTCGCAACCATCGTATTATAAAAAAACCAAACACGGTTATGCACGCGGTGGCGAAGCGGTCATTCTGGTTGAAAGGGTGCGTATGCACCATGATATGTTGAATAGCTTGGCTGTGGGCAACGTACCGCGACTGTTCCCACCGGCGCAAGATTATAAGATGCTGGGAAAGCGTGATGAATGAAGTACGGCGCTATTAATTGTTGTTAAGCATCTATCATTCTGCAAGGGGCGGGATACAACATGCACGTTCATTCAACACGCCCCTCTCCAAGTGCTCATTACACTTCACGGTTTACCAAGAGAACTGAAGAGCCATAACTTTCATGTACTCTTGATTGACAGTGTTCAGCATTGTGTCAAGTTTGCTTTGCCATGCGCTTGTCATCTTAGATAAACCGTCCTCTTTACACAGATTTTCGAGAGCAGCCGAATCCGGTACGTTCTCATTGAGAAGTTTTTTCAGGTCAAGGGCTAACTTGTAAAAGTCTGCGCTGCTTTGTGCTAAATCCTTGAATCGCATGTCGATTGCCAAATACTGCAGAATTGGACTCGTGTCTTCCTGAAATGTGCTATCCACATGCTGAAAGTCATTCATCAGGTTCATTACCTTCTTTTCTAAAGCTCCGGAATCCACTTCATTTACTTGCTTAGCTTGCTTGCGAAACGCACCTTTTAAATATATCGCCAGTTTTTGGCAGTTTTCTTGTAACTCAGCTGCCAGTTCTCTGCGCTGGATAAGAGCATCACTTCTGGGCTCAATGGGGCGCTTCAAAATAGTGCTCAATGTTGAAATTACTGGTGTTTCCATTTCTATCTCCTTGTACTCATACAACAACGCCTACCTCAGATAGACACATTTTTGAAATATATATTGCTCCTGCTGCTGGGAATGGTGTAAGTCACGGCATTTTAAACTTCCAAAGCTTTTCAGTATAGCTCGACAAGCCGAGAAAGCGTAGCGGCATCTACCGAATAAGTGGCGTACCCACGGGTATCAGTTTTTTGTACATCCTCTGATATGTAGGTCACATCATTCCTCATTGCGACAGCAATGGCCATTACGATGCCTTGATATATTCCAGTTTTCCCATATAAGGCATTAATACCTCAGGCACAACAACACTTCCATCGGCTTGCTGGTAATTCTCCAGGATAGCAACCAATGTGCGCCCTACCGCAAGGCCAGAACCGTTTATGGTATGCAGTAATTCCGGCTTTCCCTGTTCATTTCGGAAGCGCGCCTGCATACGCCGTGTCTGGAAGGCTTTAAAATTGGAGCAAGAAGAAATTTCGCGGTAGGCATTCTGGGACGGCAACCAAACTTCAATGTCGTAAGTCATGGCGGCAGAAAACCCCATATCACCCGTGCATAATTTCATTACTCGATATGGTAAAGCTAGTTTCTGCAAAATCGTTTCGGCATGTGCTAACAATTGTTCCAGCGCGTCACAGGATTGTTCAGGATGCACAATCTGCACCAACTCCACCTTGTCGAATTGATGTTGACGGATCATGCCACGTGTATCACGCCCATAGGAACCGGCCTCGCTGCGAAAGCAGGGAGTATGCGCCACAAATTTCAGTGGCAGCTTCTCTAGCGGAATGATGCTGTCACGCACCATGTTGGTCACAGGAACTTCAGCCGTGGGAATGAGGTAGAAATTCTGTTCACCTTCTTCTCCCAGCTGGCGCGGCACACGGAATAAATCTTCTTCGAATTTTGGCAGTTGTCCGGTGCCACGCATGGAGTCTGCATTTACCAGATACGGCACATACACTTCGGTATACTCGTGCTGATCGGTATGGATGTCGAGCATGAACTGAGCCAGTGCACGATGCAGGCGCGCTAGTGGACCTTGTAACAGCGAGAAGCGCGAGCCGCTGATCTTGGTGGCAGTTTCGAAATCCAGCCCACCCACGTCCTCGCCCACACTGACGTGATCTTTAACTTCAAAATCAAATTCAGGCGGCGTTCCGACGCGGCGTATTTCAACATTGTCGGCCTCTGACTTGCCTACAGGCACACTGATGTGCGGTGTGTTAGGAATGACTGAGAGAAAATCCTGCAAATCTTTCTGTATCTGCTCAAGTTGCACCTCAAGTTCCTTAAGCTCATCCCCCAAGCCGGTTACTTCCGCCATGATGGCCGACACATCCTCGCCCTTGGCCTTGCCCACGCCAATCTGTTTGGAGGTGGCATTGCGCTTGGCTTGCAGCTCTTGCGTGCGTGTTTGAATCGTTTTACGCTCACTTTCCAACTGTTCGAAACGAGTCGTATCCAGCTGGTAACCCCGTGTTGCCAAACGTGTCGCGACACCGGCCAAGTCAGTGCGTAATTCTTGTAGGTCTAACATGTTCTCCTCCAACTTAATGCAACCCTTACTCGGTTACATGCTGTAATCATTTTTCATTTTTCTTAGCCGCAGCATCCAGCTCACGAAGGTGGGCTAATTTCTCTGCGATTTTCGCTTCCAGACCTCGTGCGGCTGGTTGGTAAAAGCTTACCTCTGGCATAACATCCGGAAAATAATTTTCGCCTGCTGCATAGCCTTCAGTTTCATTGTGTGCGTAACGATAATCTTTGCCGTAATCAAGCTGTTTCATCAGTTTGGTTGGTGCATTGCGCAAATGCAGCGGCACCGGATGCGAACCGTCTTGGGCGACCAAGGCGCGGGCCGCATTATACGCGACATAACCTGCATTCGATTTGGCTGCAGCTGCCATGTATAGCACCGCTTGCGCCAAAGCCAGCTCGCCTTCCGGTGAGCCCAGTTGCTCGTAAGTCTGGGCAGCATTCAGTGATAATTGAATCGCTCGCGGATCTGCCAAACCAATATCTTCCCATGCCATACGCACAATGCGTCGCGCCAGGTAACGCGGATCGGCACCGCCATCCAGCATACGCACCAACCAATATAAAGCAGCATCTGGATTGGAACCTCGCACCGATTTATGCAACGCGGAGATCTGATCATAGAATGCTTCGCCGCCTTTATCGAAACGACGTAGGTTCTGCGCCAACGCGTTGTCCAGGAAGTCTGCATCAATGCGAGTAATATGTGCGGTCTGAGCGGCGGTTTGTAGCTGCTCAAGTGCGTTGAGTAAGCGGCGCGCATCACCATCAGCATGGCCGACGATACGTTCACGTACCGCATCTTCAAATTCCAAATCCGGCAAGGCAAGCTGTTGCGTGCGTTTGAACAGCTGACTCAATTCCACTTCGGACAAGGCTTGCAACACATAAACCTGGGCGCGTGACAACAATGCACTAATGACTTCAAATGAAGGGTTTTCGGTGGTCGCGCCAATGAAAGTGACCAAGCCTTGTTCGACGTAAGGCAGGAACGCATCCTGCTGTGATTTATTGAAGCGATGCACTTCGTCCACGAACAAAATAGTGTGCCGCCCGCTCTGCTGCAAGGTGTGCTGCGCTTGAGCAATTGCATCGCGGATGTCCTTCACCCCAGACAGTACCGCCGATAGCGGCACGAACTCGGCATCAAATGCCGAGGTCATAAGTCTGGCTAAGGTGGTTTTACCCACTCCGGGTGGTCCCCACAGAATCATGGAATGCAGCTTGCCGGATTCAAACGCCAAGCGCAGTGGTCGGCCCGGCCCCAGAAGATGTGATTGGCCGATAATTTCGTCGAGGTGCTTGGGACGCAGACGCTCGGCTAGGGGCGCGGCGGGTGATGGAGAATCGAACAGGTTATCGCGGGTGGGGAACATAATCCTGCAATGATACGGAGAAGTTACCTTTTTTAATACAACCCAAGCAATGCATGCTTGGAATTGCCATCCTGAATAATCACTATGAGATTGTTCTAATTACGCCAAATAAGAACTATTTTTTAAAGTGTAATTGAATTAATACATAATTTCAGAAATTAAAGTTAGAATGTATAAAGTAATCTCTATTCAAATGTTGTATTAAGCTTAATAAACGTTTACATATATAACTATTCCAGCAACATCCTAAAAAACAATGAAAACTTTAACTAAAGCCATGCAGTCAGCTATTACTCCTGCAATGGCATTAGAGTTGTTAAAAGAGGGCAATAAAAGGTTTGAAAAAAACCTTATAGCAAATCGTAATCTGCTGCAACAAGCCATTGAAACCTCTGACGGTGAGCATCCATTTGCTGTAATTTTAAGTTGTATAGATTCTCGCACTTCAGCGGAATTGATATTTGACCAAGGTTTAGGCGACGTGTTGAGTGTACGGATTGCTGGCAACATCATGAATGATGATATTCTTGGCAGTATGGAGTTTGGCTGCAAAATTGCTGGCGTTAAAATAATAATGGTTTTAGGTCATACTAAGTGTGGTGCCATAGAAAGCGCTTGTGATCATGTAGAAATGGGTAACCTGACCGCCCTGTTATGTAAAATACAGCCATCGATTTATAACGAAAAGAGCGAAACCAAAAACCGTAGTTCAAGCAATCCTGAGTTTGTGGAGAAAGTATCTACTATCAACATAAAAAGAACAATGCATTCCATCTTGGAACGTAGCTCAATTTTAAAAGAGATGGCTGACGCTGGTGCGATTGGATTTGTTGGCGGAAAGTATGACATCACAACGGGTAAGGTAGAGTTTTATGACGACACATTAATTCTCAATAATCCTGAATAAACTATTTTCAAGTATGATTTTATTCCTTGATTCAGTTAAGTCGGGGAAAAGAATTATTCACCCAGTACATCTGCCCCTTTGGGTGGCACAAACTTGAACAGCTGCGGCGATAATTGCGGGTTGCGTTTCATCTTTGAAAAACGTAGCACGGTGGTATGGCCAAAGGTATCATGCAATTCCATGACACTCAGCGCGGATTGCGCGGTAAACGCCATAAGAATTTTCACGAAGCTGGTGTCCTGCGTTCGGGGCGTAGCTTGCAGCCATTCCAGGTTATCCTTGGTTCCATAGTCTTTCAACTCGAAGTCATTCTCTATCTCATTACTGCCGGACAGAAGTGCCGCCGGGCTGCTGCCCAGTGCGGCATCTATTTTTCTCACTGTGACTTGATTAAGTTCCACGTCATGTAGCCAAAATTTCTCACCATCGCCCACGATCAATTGTTCAAAAGGCTTCTGGTAGGCCCAGCGAAATTTCCCGGGCCGCACAAATTGCATGGTGCCGGAAGCCGATTGAATGCGCTTGCCACGTGAGTCCCGAACTTCTTGAGTGAAATTGGCTTGTGCTGAATGTGTAGACTCGATGAAATTTTTTAATTTGTCGGTAGCTCCAGCATATGCGGAGAGAGGCAAAACAAAAACTAAAAAACTAAAGAACTTGAACATGTGGAATTCCTCTCTGCATGGACCTCTGCTTGTCAGGAGAGGGCTAGTGGGTTAGGGCTTAACTTCTTACTCCTGCCTGGCAGGTGCAATTACTTCACGGTTACCATTGCTCTGCATAGGTGACACCACTCCGGCGCGTTCCATCTGTTCTACCAAGCGAGCGGCACGATTGTAGCCAATACGCAAATGGCGCTGTACCAGCGAGATGGAAGCGCGGCGCGATTTCACCACGATATCCACTGCCTGATCATATAGTGCATCGGCTTCTGCACTTTCTCCACCTTCGACGTCGCCACCCGCTTCAAGTTCATCCGATGAAGTTAACACGCCTTCTATATATTGGGGTACACCCTGCGCCTTGAGATATTCAGCAGCGCGATGAACCTCCTGGTCTGAAACGAAGGCGCCATGTACTCGCTGTGGGTAGCCGGTGCCAGGCGGTAAGTAAAGCATGTCGCCTTGGCCAAGCAACGTTTCCGCGCCCATCTGATCAAGGATGGTGCGTGAATCGATCTTACTGGATACTTGGAACGCCACGCGCGTTGGCACGTTAGCCTTGATCAGGCCTGTAATAACGTCTACCGAGGGACGTTGCGTCGCCAATACCAAGTGAATACCGGAAGCGCGTGCCTTTTGCGCCAGACGCGCAATCAACACTTCGACCTTTTTGCCCACTACCATCATCAAGTCGGCCAACTCGTCGATAAACACCACGATGAATGGTAATTCTTCCGCTGCTTCAGGGTTGTCTGGAGTTAACGTGAATGGATTGGTCAGCGGTCGGTCTGCTTTGATGGCTTCGCGCACTTTCTGGTTATAGCCGGCAATGTTGCGCACACCGAGTAAAGACATGAGGCGATAACGTTTGTCCATTTCCTGCACGCACCAGTTGAGTGCAGACGCTGCTTGGCGCATGTCAGTCACCACAGGTGCTAGCAGGTGCGGAATACCTTCATATACTGACAGCTCGAGCATTTTTGGGTCAACCAGTAGCAGTCGTACTTGCTGCGGTGTGGCCTTGTAGAGCAGGCTCAGAATCATGGCATTGATCGCCACTGACTTGCCAGAACCGGTGGTCCCTGCCACCAAGACATGCGGCATTTTGCCAAGATCGGCAACCACGGGTTTGCCGGAAATGTCCTTGCCCATGGCCATTGTAAGCGGCGAATTCATGCTTGCGTAATCTTGCGAACTGAGAATTTCGGACAGCCTTACCATCTGCCGCTTCGGATTGGGTAATTCCAACGCCATGTAGGATTTTCCCGGAATGGTTTCCACTACGCGAATGCTGACCACAGAGAGTGCGCGTGCCAAATCCCGCACCAAATTGGTGATCTGGCTACCTTTAACCCCGACTGCAGGTTCGATCTCGTAACGCGTAATGACTGGCCCAGGATAGGCCGCCACCACTTTAACTTCTACGTTGAAATCTTTGAGTTTGCGTTCAATTAAACGAGAAGTAAATTCCAGCGTGTCGGCAGACAGCATTTCAACTTCATGAGCCGGCTGATCTAAAAGATTCAGCGGCGGTAGCGGCGAATCAGGCATGTTTGGGAACAGGGGCACCTGTTTTTCTTCCGACACACGGGCAGACTTTCGAATTTCGGTCAATGGCTGCTCAATATGTATCGGCAGATGGTTCTCTACACGTTTCTTTTCTTCTTCCACCACAACCTGACGCTTGCTCAATGCTTGCGCACCAAGACGTTTGTCCTGCCAGGTCAGCCAAGCATTTTGCGTCCAAAAATAGAAGGCTTCAAGGGCCGTCCCTAATCGATCAGTAAATCGCAGCCACGACAGACCACTGAACAAGCTAAACCCGATGGCTATTAACACCAGTAAAAATAAGGTGGCACCGGTAAATCCCAGTAAGTGCGCCAATCCGTCACCCAGTACCATGCCTAACATGCCGCCTGGTGTGAGTGGCAGCGCGGCCTTTAGGGTATGCAGCCGTAGCGCTTCCAAAGCACTGCTGGACAGCAATAACACGACAAAGCCGATCAGTGCTACCCATAAGGCGCGTCGATCGAACAGGCTGTTTTGCGATATGCCGTGATAGCCCACCCATATCTGCTGCAACAGTAATGCAATCCACCACCAGGCAGAGAAGCCGAAGACATACAGCAGCACATCCGCCAGCCAAGCACCGAACACGCCGCCCGAGTTATTTGGAACAACATCGCTGACACTATTCGACCAAGCAGGATCACTTCTATCATAGCCATACAGTATGAGAATTAAATATATTGCCACTGCAACCAGCAGCAGCAAGCGCGACTCGCGTAGTAATGCAGCCAACCGGCCTGATAGCGGAGAGGTTTTTTCAAACCTATTACTCAATAACGCCATAGTGCGTTCATACCCCCATTTTTTTGATTATCATAATCGTATAGAGAGGTGCAACCTTCCCGGCTCAAGACGTCATGGCGTGCAATTGCAGTGACCATTTAGTAGCTTGCACACGTAATCTAGCGCACAAGCCATTCTGCTTCTGGAAATAACAGTTTCATCGACAGATTGTCAACCCTGGATTGAAACATGGGCACCTCTAAAAATACAAGTTTTTAGGCAAGGCAAGGAACGAATTAAAGAATTTGAGCGCGGCATATTATGTTGATACGTAAGCGGTAATTTTTTTAATAACGTCGTGTTGTGAAGAAACGGGGTAAGCAGACAACCCGTAAAGGCGACTGCTCACAAAGTTAGATTTTTAGAGATTCCCACATTATATTTCTTCGAGTAATTCGGGCTTGATTTGCAAGGCCATCATCTTCGCATCTGGCTGCTGCTGCCAAGGCACGACGCCAATCAGCGGTGCGGTCAATCGTTGCTGCAATGCCACAATATTGTCATGTACTGAGAGCATGTCTGTACTCAGTACATTGGCCACCCAGCCAGCACATTTTAATCCACATGTCTCAATCGCGCTTGCTGTCAGTAGGGCATGGTTGAGGCAGCCCAAACGCATGCCCACCACCAAAATGACAGGCAAATCCAATTGTAGTGCCAGATCAGCGATGTCTTGATTGTTATTTAGTGGCACTCTAAATCCGCCCGCACCTTCTATTATCACCACATCCGCCTGTGATGCCAGTTCGTGATAGGACGTCAGGATGCGTGCGAAATCAATGCGCACACCTGAATTCCTCGCAGCAATGTGTGGCGCGATAGGGTCTGGAAAGCTGTAGGGATTGATCTGTCCATAGCTCACTAGTATATTACTGGCCGCCTGCAATAGTCTTGCATCCTGATTATGCCCGTCATCATCGCAACCCACCGCCACCGGCTTCATGCCGACTACGCGCTGTCCCTGCGCCGCAAACGCATGAAGCAGTGCGCAGCTAATCAGCGTCTTGCCGACGCCGGTATCGGTGCCTGTGATGAAGTAACTCATATTATCCTCGAATGCAAGGGTTTTCTCTGCTTAGGTTGGGATGCTCCGACGCATAGCAGGCTGGTGTTGCGTAGCGCGTGCTGTTGCCAGCGTAATGTAAAAAAGATGGACGCATCTTGATATTCAATTATTTCTGCATTATTAACCGTTTCCAAGTTCATTTTAACTCAAGAACGGTCCTGTAAATCTTGATTGCGCTGGCTTTCAGTCTCAACTTTTTTAGGTTAAGTTGCGGAACTCGCACTAAAGAAGCTTTGTGCGTGACGTTTAATCGCGCTGCACTACCTCGTCGTGCCTTGATGGGGTCATGCAGGCCGCTGAGGCGTTGCTGTTTTAAGTAGTTTCAAACCAGGCGCAGATAAGTCTTACAGTATCATGTGCCGGTGTGTCTGAGTGCTTGCGAAAGTCGATTCGATGCAGTCTTGCTTTCATGCTCATCTGTTCCCACAGAACGTCAAGCAGGTTGTTGATGAGGCAACATCCATCTGGAAAAAAATTATCGACAATTCTGGAAGTTCAATTGTTTTTGTGCCATGATTCACTGTCGTATTCCTGCGCCGGTTTGTTGTGTGCGAGGTAGGGGTTAAGTATTCGTTGCGTGACGGGTAAAGTTATTAAAATTAATTTGTTATATAGTTTGTATGGGTTTTCAACTCAGAAGTGTTAAATGCGAATACTACGAACAACGATAGTGAATGGCTTGGTTCAATATAGTGCGCTAGATTCTTGGTGGCAAATGATTAAATAACATGCTTCATTCAACCCTTAAATCAAATTTTTCACTGCCAGTGCGGGTATATTTTCAGGACACCGATGCGGGAGGGGTGGTATATCATGCCAATTATGTGAACTTTTTAGAGCGCGCGCGGACTGAGTGGTTGCGGGAATGCTATGGTTACAGTAATACGGGGTTGATGCGCGAGTTCGGAATCGTATTTGTGGTTCGTTCACTGAAGTTGGATTATCTCAAGCCTGCTTTGCTTGATGATTTACTTGCTGTCAGCGTGCAATTGAAAGATGTTGGTCGTAGTCGTGTGGCCTTGTGTCAGAACGTGCTACGAGACGAAGATCTCCTGGTTGAGGCGGAAATACATTTAGTATGTGTTACAACGGATAATTTCAAGCCGGTGAGTGTGCCGGAAGTATTGCGAGAGCAATGGAAAAATGAAAGGGTATTGTAAATTATGGATGTAACACAGGATTTATCGTTTATCCATTTGATTCAGAACGCCAGCGTGCTTGTTCAATTGGTAATGGGTTTATTGTTACTTGTTTCATTGGTGTCATGGTGGTTCATATTCCTCAAGATGTTTTCTATCCGGCAGGCGGTGATTCAAAGTGAGGAATTTGAGGATTCATTCTGGAATAATGATGACCTTAATAGGTTATATCAAAATACTTCTGTAATGCGCGGTGATTCGGGCAGTATGGGACGAATCTTTGCCGCTGGCTTCACTGAGTACCTTAAGCTCAAAAAGAAACATGATAGAGACAGCAATGCGGTTATGGATGGCACGCGTCGTGCTATGCGTGCCACTTATCAGCGTGAGATGGATATTCTTGAATCGAATTTGGCTTTTCTGGCTACAGTTGGCTCGGTAAGTCCTTATGTCGGGCTATTCGGCACGGTGTGGGGAATTATGAATGCATTCCGTGGGCTGGCTAATGTTGGTCAGGCCACTTTGGCACATGTTGCGCCCGGCATAGCCGAGGCATTGATAGCCACTGCTATGGGTTTGTTTGCTGCTATTCCTGCCGTGGTTGCTTATAATCGTTACTCGCATGACATTACGCGTCTGGCCTCACGTTTTGAAATTTTTATGGAAGAATTCTCTAACGTACTGCAACGTCAGCCATGATCTCTCGCCGTTCTACCATGCGCCCCATGAGCGATATCAACGTCGTGCCTTACATAGACGTGATGTTGGTTTTGCTGGTGATATTTATGATTACAGCGCCACTGATGAACCCTGGGCAGATTGATCTGCCAAGCGTGGGTGAGTCACTTGCGCCGCCAGTTGCGCCATTAGAAGTGATTATCAATAAAGATGCTACGCTGATGCTAAATGATCGAAGCGAGAAGGGGCAGGAGCAGAGCGTTACACGTGAGGAATTGATTGAGCTTCTTAAGCAGAAGCAGGCACAGAACGCAGATCAGCCCGTTGTGATTTCGGCCGACAAGAATGTGCGTTACGAAGAAGTGATCAGCATTATGGACGTGTTGCAGCAGCAAAAGATTAAAAAAGTTGGTCTGTTGGCGCAAACTAAGGGGCGATGAGCACGATCGTGTATGCCAAAACCTATAAGCTACGCGCCGGGGTAATGGCGCTTGCGGTTCACTGTGGATTCTTTGCGCTGTTATATTTTGGTGCTAGTTGGAAGGCGCAGCCTCCACAGGCCATGGTGGTGGAAATTTGGAGTAGTTTACCTGGAATGGAGGCGGTTCCTGTTAAACCTGAGCCTCCTAAAACAATTGAACGACCTGAGTTGAGTAAGCCTGTGGTGCCACTTGAGGCCGATATGGCGTTATCTGAAAAGACAAAGCCTCAGGAAAAATCCAGGCCGATGAAAATAGAGCCTGAGCGGCAAGTTGAAAAAGTGGATGTGCAGGCTGAGCAAAAGAAACAGGATAGGTTAAAGATGCTAGCGGAGCAGAAAATGCTAGCGGAGCAGAAGGTGCTAGCGGAGCAGAAGGTGCTAGCGGAGCAGAAGGTGCTAGCGGAGCAGAAGGTGCTGGCGGAACAGAAGGTGCTGGCGGAACAGAAGGTGCTGGCGGAACAGAAGGCACGGGCTGAGCATGAGCGAGCTCGTGCCGAACAGGCTAATATTGTTGCCAAGATACGCCGCAACCTTAAGGCCGAATTGGAGAAGGCTGAGTTATCCAAAGTGGATGAATCGGCGAAGCCTGCGGCGTCACTTAAAGCCGATTTAGAGTTGGCTGAAATGAAAAAATTGCAGGAAAAGCTTGAAGAAGATGCAAAGTCTGAGCTTATGCGGCAAAAAGAAAAGGTTGATGCGCAGTTAAAACTTAAGGCTCAAGCCGAGAAGAAAGCGCAAGCAGAGGAGAGAGCGCGAGCTGAGGAGAGAGCGCGAGCTGAGGAGAAGGCGCGAGCTGAGGAGAAGGCGCGAGTCGAGGAGAAGGCGCGAGTCGAGGAGAAGGCGCGAGTCGAGGAGAAGGCGCGAGTCGAGGAGAAGGCGCGAGCCAGAGAGAAAGCGCGAGCCGAGGAGAAAGCGCGAGCTGAGAAAAAAGCGCAAGCTGAAGAGAAAGCGCGAGCTGAGGAGAAAGCGCGAGCTGAGGAGAAAGCGCGAGCTGAGGAGAAAGCGCGAGCTGAGGAGAAAGCGCGAGCTGAGGAGAAAGCGCGAGCTGAGGAGAAAGCGCGGGCGCAAGCCGAGGAAAAAAGACTAGCGGAAGAAAAGAGGCTGGCGGAGCAGAAGGAGCAGGCTGAGCGGCAAGCGAAAGTTGAACAGGAGCGTGCGCGCGCCGTGCAAAAAGCACAAGCTGAGCAAGCAAGAGAGCGCGCTGCACAGGCAGCTGCCATAGATAAGGAGGTAGATAAATATACGGCAATGATCCGGGCCAAGATACGCCGCAATATCGTGTTATTGCCGGATATACCTTATAATGCGGTTGCGGAATTTGAAGTTACACTGCTGCCTGGTGGTATGGTGTTAAATGCAGTATTAGTTAAGCCGAGTGGGAGTGCGGCATATGATAGCGCGGTGGAACGCGCCATTAAGAAAGCGGAACCGTTGCCTTTGCCGCCGGATGCGGCGCTATTCAACCGCTTTCGTGAATTGCGTCTCACATTTAGTCCAAAGGAGTAGTTTATGAGAGGAATGAATATGTTACGTTATTGGATTTTGCTGGTTTTGCTTTGTACCGCTTTACCCGCCCGCGCTGTGTTGACCATCGATATCGTAGGGGCAGGAGAGCGCCAGATTCCGGTTGCCATCGTACCATTCGCCAATGAAGAGAAGCTCGCTCAGAGCATCACTGAAGTAGTGTCCCAGGATTTGAAGAATAGTGGATTGTTCCGCTTGATTAAACCGACAAGTAAGATGCCGCATGAGCCACGCGAGGTGGTGTATGCCGACTGGCGTGGCGTGGAGGCATTGGCCATTGGTAGTGTGGAGACGCTGCAGGATGGTCGCGTTAGAGTTGAATTCCGTTTGCTTGATGCAGTTAAGCAAACCGAGTTGTTTGGTCAGGCTGTAACTGCCAAAAAAGATCAAATGCGCGCCATCGGCCATCGCATTGCCGACATGATTTATGAAAAACTCACGGGCAATCCTGGGGTTTTCAGCACGCGCATCGCGTATGTAAACCGGCAAGGCAAAAACAACCGTCTGGTGGTGGCAGACAGCGATGGTTATAACGATCGAGTTGTGCTGTCGATCAATGAGCCTATCATGTCGCCAGCGTGGTCGCCAGATGGAAGTAAGCTTGCCTACGTGACATTAGAGCAGGGTCATGCGGTTGTATATGTACAATCGCTGGCTACCAACCAACGAATGGTGCTGTCCAGTGCGCCGGGAAGTAATAGCGCTCCAGTATGGGCACCGGATGGCAAGCATCTCGCCATCGTGCTGTCGCGCGATGGAAGTCCGCAGATATATCTGGTTCGTTCGGATGGCACTGGCTTGCGTCGTCTTACGTTTAGCGGTGCGATCGATACTGAGCCTGATTTTTCTCCAGATGGAAAATATTTATTGTTTACATCTGATCGTGGAGGTAAGCCGCAAATTTATCGTATGCCAGTAGAGGGGAAGACTGCCGAGAGGTTGACCTTTGAAGGCGGTAATAATTTCTCGCCGCGGTATAGCCCAGATGGTAAGAGTTTTGTTTTTGCACATCAGGTTGGTGGGCACTTTCATATTGCTGTTCATGATTTCCAGAGCAGACAGATGCAGGTATTGACCGAAGGCGGGTGGGAAAAGCGACCAAGCTTTTCACCGAACGGAAAGCTGGTTCTGTTTGCAACTGAAGCGCATGGTCGTGGTGTATTGGCAATCGTCTCCAGTGATGGTAGAGTTAAGCAAAAATTGTCCTCACAGGCAGGGGATGTTCGTGAGCCGACTTGGGGGCCTTTTTTGAAGTAGTAAGATTAATTAATAAGGAATAGCGGATGAAGAATATAGTGATTGGAGCATTGTTGGCGAGCCTATTGGTTGCGTGTGCTAGCGGCGGGCCGCCTGCGGGTGATCTGGGGAGAAGAGGGCAGGCAGCTAACGATCCACCCCCGCCCATGGCTGTGGATTCTGCTCCTGGTGCATCTGTAGAGGTTGATACCCTGAATGCTGATTATTCTGATAATGATCCAAGTAGCGTGTCCCCCACCTCGGCTGTAGATCAAGAGATAGCGGCACAGGAGGCAGCTGAAGAGATAGCGGCACAGGAGGCAGCTGAGGAGATAGCGGCACAGGAGGCAGCTGAGGATGCTGCGTTGCTTGCAGCAGAAGAGGAGGCGGCACAGGAAGCAGCTGAGGAGATAGCGGCTGAGGATGCCGCGTTACTAGCAGCAGAAGAGGAAGCGGCACGAGTGGCAGCAGAAGAGGAAGCGGCACGAGTGGCGGCTGAAGATGCCGCACTGTTAGCTGCTGAGCAGGCGGCGGCACGATTAGCAGCTGAAGAGATAGCAGCACAGGAGGCAGCTGAAGATGCCGCACGATTAGCGGCGGCTCATGCTGCTGAGGTGCAAAGTGCTGCACTGGAAGCAACCAAGGCTGCTGAGGCACGTGCAGCTGAAGAGGCCGCACGATTAGCAGCGGCTCATGCAGCTGAGGTGCAAAGTGCTGCACTGGAAGCAGCTAAGGCTGCTGAGGCACGTGCAGCTGAAGAGGCCGCACGATTAGCAGCGGCTCATGCAGCTGAGGTGCAAAGAGCTGCACTGGAAGCAACTAAGGCGGCTGAGGCGCAGGCAGCAGCTGATGCGGCAGCGGCACGCGAAGCGGCAAATGCGGCTGTCGAGCGGGAAGCGGCTAATGCAGCCAAGGTTGCGGCGGAACTTGATGCTGCCAAGGCGGCTGCAGCGCAGGCAGCAGCTGATGCGGCAGCGGCACGCGAAGCGGCAAATGCAGCTGCCGAGCGTGAAGCAGCTAATGCAGCCAAGGCTGCGGCGGAACTTGAAGCCGCCAATGCAGCTGCAGCACAGGCAGCAGCTGATGCGGCAGCGGCACGCGAAGCGGCAAATGCAGCTGCAGCGCAGGAAGCAGCTAATGCAGCCAAGGTTGCGGCGGAACTTGAAGCCGCCAATGCAGCTGCAGCACAGGCAGCAGCTGATGCGGCAGCAGCACGTGAAGCGACTAATGTGGCTGTAGCGCAGAATGCAGCTAAAGCGAATGCTGCGCGAGATGTTGCACGAGATGCTGCTAAGGCGGCGGCAGCACGGGAAGCAGACGCTGAAGCATCTCTGGGTGCCCCGAGCGACTTGCAGGCTAAGCGCAGTATTTTTTATCCAATAGATATAGATGCCGTACCAGAACAGGATAAGCACACTGTGCAGGCTCATGCTAAGTATTTGGCTGGAAACCAAAACCGCTCAGTTCGTTTGGAAGGAAATGCCGATGAACGAGGGAGTAGTGAATACAACTTGGCCTTGGGTCAACGTCGCGCTGATGGTGTGAAGAAGATGTTGTTACTGGGTGGTGTTAAAGAAAGTCAGATTGAATCGGTTAGCTATGGTGAAGAAAAGCCAGCTGCTACTGCTCATAATGAGGCTGCTTGGTCACAAAATCGCCGCACCGACTTGAACTATAAAGTTAAGTAAGTCAAGCATGAAGTTTCAAGCTTTGCTGTTTGCTGGGTTGTGCGTTTTTATAGGGCAGGCTCAGGCTGCCCTATTCAGCGACGATGATGCGCACAACAAGATCAGGCAACTAGGGGACCGTTTATCCAATTTGGAAGGTGCGGGCAAACGGCAAGTCAGCTTGATTAATGATCTGCAAACTGAGATCGAGTTCCAGAAAACAAAAATGCGCAAGTTGCATGGGCAAAACGAAGAAAGTGTTCACAATTTACAGGATATAGAAAAGCGACAGACAAGTCTCTACCACAATCACGAAGAAGAATTGCTCAAATTAAGCGGCCAATATGAACGGTTGATGCAGAATTTGCAGGATACCGAGAAGCGACAGGCAGAAGCTAATAAGAAGCAGGCTAGCGCTATACTAGATCAACAAGATCAGCTGAAGGTGCGCATTTCTCAGTTGGAAGAAATTAGCAAACAACAGGTCGATGTCATAAAACAACTGGACACGATGAAGCAATTTACCAATGACATGCTAGTTCAGCAAACGCAGCTGAACGCGCATATTTCTCAGGTTGAAGAAAGCGGTAAGCAACAAGCCGAAGCCAGTAAAAAGCAAGTCGAAATAAGTAAACAGCAAGCTATTTCTTTCCTTGGCCAGCAAGCGCAGTTCAATGAGCGAATGTCTCGTCTGGAAGAAACAGGCAATCAACAAACCAGCTCTCTGCTTAGTCAGCAAATTCAGTTCAATGAGCGAATATCTCATCTGGAAGAAACCAGTAAACAACAAGCCAGCTCTCTGCTTAGCCAACAAGCGAAATTTAATGAGCGCATAGCTTCTTTGGAAGAAACCGGCAAACAACAAGCCAGTTCTCTGCTTGACCAGCAAGCGCAGCTCAATGAGCGCATAGCTCATTTGGACGAAATCGGCAAACAACAAGCCAGCTCTCTGCTTAGCCAGCAAATGCAGCTCAATGAGCAGATGTCACGGCTAGAAGAAAATGCCAAGCAGCAAGTTTCTGCCATGCTTGATCAGCAGCAAGCCCAATTCAAAATTCGCATTTCTCAGCTTGAGGAAATCAACGAGCAAAAAATTAATTCTGTTCTGGATCAGCAGCAAGCAGAGTTTAAGATAAACATTTCCAAGCTGGAAGAAATCGGCAAGCAACAAACCCATGCTATGCTGGATTTCCAACTACAGATCGATGCTCAAAACACAGAATTTCGCAAACTGCAGGGTCTGAGTGAAAATTTTGGTTATAAATTAAAGGATTTGAATCAACGGCAGAAAGATGTCTATACCGATCTGGATACTCGTATACGCAATTTTGAAACTGTATCTCCGATTGAACTACAAAAGCAGGTTCAGGCCTTGAATGAAGAATTGGATAAGTTACGCAGTCATAATGAAGACATGTTAACGCATAACTTACAGGAAATTGAAAAGTGGCAGGTAGAAGCCAACAAACAACAAATTAGCTCTATGCTTGATTTAAAAAGAAATATTGAGGCGCAGAACACCGAGTTACGCAGTCAGAATGAAGTGCTTACGCACAATTTGCAGGAAATAGAGAACAAACAGAGAAACTTCTACAGTGATTTAAATAGCCGCTTGCAGCATGTTGAAACGGTGGCAGTTCTTGATTTGAATAAAAAGATTGGAAACCGAGATGATGAAGCAAACATGTTGCGAAATCAGAGCGAAGAGTTGATGTATAACGTGCAGGAAATGGAGAAGCGGCAGGCAGAAATTAGCAAGCAACAAACAAGTTCTATACACAAGCTGCAAGCGCAGGTAGATTCACTTAACTTAGATTTACAAAAGCTGGGTGATCAGAACAAAGATTTGCTACACAAGTTGCAGGAATCGAAGCAATTGCTTGCAGAATCCAATAAGAAACAAAGCAATTCAATGCTTGATCTGCAAACGAAGATTGATGACGCACAAAATTCAGAGTTACGCAAGCTGCGTAGCCAGAACGAGGATTTGTTGCGCAAATTGCAGGATGCTGAGAAGCGACAGAAAGATTTCTATATTGATATGGATAACACCCTGCGCCATTTTGAAGCGATAGTAACGCCCGCACCGCTTGGGGCATCATCACCCCCTTTTCTCAAATAAGCGCATCTATGTCTTGGTATTTTCCGGATAGCATTTAGCATTATCTTGTTTTAGTGATGACTGGATTAATAAGAAGAAGTTTTAGAAAATCAAAGATGTATGCGGCTTACGTTAGACTTTTTTAAAGTACCAACTTCGCGAGAACTGATATTATGATTATGATGAAAAATATAAAAAAACTAGTGGTGGGTATATTATTAGTGCACTTAGTAGTTGCTTGTGCTAAACCTCCTGTAGCCGGTATTAAGGTAGACGGCAATGATGCATCCATGGATGCAAACACTTTTCCTAATGCCTCTGCAGCAGGCGACAACCCACTTTCCAGCGCCTCTGGTGTTACAATCTACCCTGCTGGCTCTGACCCTGACTCTGGCTTTAACTCTGGTTCTGGCTCTGGTTTTAACTCTGGTTTTAACTCTGGCTCTGGTTTTAGCTCTGGCTCTACTGAATCTGAAGCGTATGATTCATTTAATGATCCGAACAGTTTACTGGCTACGCGCGTTATCTATTATCCAACTGACGTAGATACTTTATCAGAGCAGGATAAACTCACTGTGCAGAAACATGCGGAATATCTGGTTGCGCACCCAAGCCGTACAGTGCGTCTGGAAGGTAATTCAGATGAACGTGGAAGTAGCGAATACAATCTGGCTTTGGGGCAGCGTCGCGCCGATGGAGTAAAAAAGAGGCTGTTAGTGGGTGGTGTTAGAGAGGATCAGATTAAAGCAGTCAGCTATGGCGAAGAAAAACCTGTTGGTGAAATGCATGATGAGTCGTCTTGGTCTAAAAATCGCCGTACCGATTTGATCTATACTCCACTGTAGGTTAGATATGAAACTGTACACTTTACTGTTTGCTGGATGGAGTGCCGTTACAGCATGCTCTGCACATGCTGCCTTCTTTACCGATGACGAGGCACATAATCAAATTCGGCAACTAAAGGAGCGTGTCTTCAATCTGGAAGGAAATGGCAAGCAGCAGTCTGAAACAATCCAGCTGCAAGTTGAAGCTATAAAGAAACAGATCGAGACTAGTAAGCAACAAATCCGTGAGATACTTGCTCTTCAAGCTCAGGTAGAGGCACAGAAAATTGAATTGCGCAGGTTGCGTGGGCAGGACGAATTGCTAACACATAGCCTGCAAGAAGCGGAGAAGCGACAGAGAGATTATTACATTGACCTGGATACCCGCTTCAGACGTTTAGAACAACTTGAAGCAACCACGACACCCCTGCCAATAAATCCATGAAATAACTGGCGAATCTTAAATAGAGCAGACTTTCATGATTACTTGCTCCGTCAGCGAGCAGTTGCGTATTACCGAAATTTTTTATTCTTTACAAGGCGAAACGAGCCGTGTCGGCTTGCCGACGGTCTTCGTGCGTCTGACTGGCTGTCCACTACGTTGCTCATACTGTGATACTGCTTATGCTTTTAGTGGTGGACAGAATATGACCGTTTCGAGAATACTAACTGAAGTGGCTCGACATCATACGCGCTATGTTACGGTTACTGGGGGTGAGCCTCTGGCTCAGAAAAATGCCCTGCCATTGCTAAATGCCTTGTGCGATGCAGGTTACGAGGTGTCGTTGGAAACTAGCGGCGCTCTGGACGTGTCTAGCGTCGATGAGCGTGTGATGAAAATATTGGATATAAAGACACCGGCATCAGGCGAAGAAAAAAAGAACCTGTGGAGCAATCTTGCTGCGTTGAATGCGCACGATGAAATAAAATTTGTCTTATGCGATGAGTCCGATTACATATGGGCCAAGCAGGTGTTGAGTGAACGTAATTTGGCTGGCAAATGCCCCGTACTATTTTCACCGGCGCAAGATCAATTGTCACCTTCAGTGCTGGCCGATTGGATTCTGCGCGATAGCTTGCCGGTGCGCCTGCAAGTACAATTGCACAAGCTATTGTGGGGTAGTCAGCCGGGAAAATGAAGCATGCAGTAGTATTATTATCAGGCGGTCTGGATTCAGCCACTGTGATGGCCATGGCGTCGCAGCAGGGCTATATCTGCCATGCGTTGAGTGTGGACTATGGGCAGCGCCATTATGCTGAACTTGCTGCGGCAGAGCGGGTGGCACAGGCACTGGGTGCGATTGAACAGCGTGTTGTCAGCGTTGATCTGACTAAATTTGGCGGCTCTGCCTTGACAGATATGAGCATTGCAGTGCCAGAACAGACAGCAACAGGCATCCCGCTGACCTATGTGCCAGCGCGAAACACCATTATGCTGTCGCTCGCGTTGGCTTGGGCGGAAGTTTTGCAAGTACAGGATATATTTATTGGGGTGAACTCAGTTGACTTTTCTGGCTATCCTGACTGTCGTCCAGAATATATTGCGGCCTTCGAAAGCATGGCCAATCTCGCCACCAAAGCAGCGGTAGAGGGCAAATATTTGACATTACACGCGCCTTTGTTGCGCCTGTCCAAGGCTGATATAATCAAACTAGGTACGGGGCTTGGTGTAGACTACAGCCTGACTGTGTCCTGCTACCAAGCCGATTCAGATGGCCGCGCATGCGCGGTGTGTGATTCCTGCCAACTGCGCCTGGCTGGCTTCAAGACCGCCGGAATAATCGATCCGACGCGCTATCGCATTGTAGGTTGATGCGCTCTGTCGCGTTGACAGGGCGGGTAAAGTCCGTATAATGCGCCCTTCTTTAAGTGAGATGGGTCGTTAGCTCAGCTGGTAGAGCAGCGGACTTTTAATCCGTTGGTCGCCAGTTCGAATCTGGCACGACCTACCAGTTTCAGTGCGCAGTTCAAGTGACTTAGAATATCTGAACGCCACACTAATAGTTTTATCGCCGCTTTAGCTCAGTTGGTAGAGCAACCGCCTTGTAAGCGGTAGGTCGTCAGTTCGAATCCGACAAGCGGCACCATTATTCATAAGGCTTGCAGCGATGCGAGCCTTTTTCACGTCAAGCTATTTTTTCTCCATGCAGACTTGGTGTAGGATTTTCCAGGCTGTGCAACATCACTTACCACGCCCCACAAAATAAAAACAGCCGGGCTATCCCTAGCACCAAAAGAGGTTCTGGTAAGCTGGACTAATCCACGCCGACTATGGCAGAAAAGTCTCTCTCCACAAGAATTCGTATAGGTTGACCCTTGGCGATAAGCTCATCAGCTTTTCGGTGCTTGTTGCTTTTCTCGTGCCCTGCAAGATGGCGAATATCTTGGTCGCCGACAACCAATAGCGTCGTATGTTTGGTAACGCCGTCGGCTACCGTGCAACCAGCGCCACTTGCAAGTTCTGCGGCAACGCGCCTATTGAGTGATAGTGTGCCCGTAAAGACGACAACTTCACCAAATAATTGACCTTCAGAATTCCCGTCTGCGCATGATGTTGCCGGATTTTGTGCGTGCTGCGTTCGAGCAATGCGTCGATGTTCATGCCGCTATCGTCAATTGCTTGTAGCAGTATCATTCCAGCTGCTTGCGCATCTTCCAGTGCATCGTGGTGTTTGAATTCGATTCCAAATCGCTGTGCCAAGCTACCATGCTCATATCCGCTATTGGTGACATCTGGCCAAGTGCGGCGTGCGATTCTGGCCGTATCTAGTCACATACATTCAGGGTACGCGAGCCCGTACTTGCTGCATGCTTGGGTGATGGCGCTACGGTTAAAACTGGTAGGGCGGCGACGACTTGCCCAGAGATTCTTAGCGTAATTTCAGTTGCTGCCTGTTGGAATGTAGGTGCACCAACAACATCATCTACATCTATTCCATGCATCGAGACGTTCATTGAGTCGAAAAAACCCTCCGGGTCAATAAGCGAAGACCACTTATCAGCTATCTGTCCATTCTCAAAGCGAACGATTCCAATTTGGCATATGCTCGCAAGCGAAGCGTTTGTAGTTTCAATATTAACTGAAACGAAATTCATAATGCGCCCCCTCAGTCTTCTATAATTTTCACCGAACAGGTTGGTAAGTATTAAGTGTAGCACCGTCGCACTTTGTGCCGTATGCATTCCTTGCTTATATCCAAATATCGCGACTTCGGCGGGGCGGTTGGGGCAAATTTCCCCTTTCCGGCTTCTTGTACCCCTTCTGTCCTCTTATTTTTTATACAGTCTGTTACGTTGCCAGCGCGTTTGTGAACATATGGCAGGGCAGCCGTCGCAGCGACAATTCGCAGATGTGCATCTGAGACAGGGTCATGCATAACCAATAGCAGCAAAACAAGCGGGACTTTTGTCGCTGGTATGTCGAGTTTTGCGTGTTTTCTCTTTGGCCTACTTGCCCGGGTCGTACTCCGCCGTGTCGTTTAATTGTGTTAGTCACATTGAATCCTTGTCAAAAGTGGAAAAAAGTCCCTGAATGGGTTTGCATGGAGTGTACGGCTTAAAGCTGTAGATAATATGCCCGGCCTATCCGTTAACGTCACTTAAGCATTAGCAATTGACCCGCTGGCTTATTGCTTTTGGTTTCATTGTATTTCCTACATGCGCACTGTGTATTTTTGTAAATATCGTCTCACTACGTCACGGCAGGATGCGCAGTCAGCGCCATCAAAACTTCCAACAGTGCGGTGGATTCGGGTCGGTCTTTCTTTTGTTCCAGTAGTAAGGCATCACCTAACAGGTCAAGTATGGTTTGCCCTTTCCCGCGCCCCCTATAAAAGGGAGGGGAAGAAACGGGAAAATGATTTAGATTGTTTGCACCGTACAAACCTTTCTTCATGGCGCAGTAATCCACGCTCTATCAGCCCTCGGATGGCGGCTTGGACGCGTTCGGTTTGTCGCTAGCGGTTTGTTGCACTAGGTGGTCGCGTGCTTTGTCTATGGCAGCTTCCAGCGTGATGCACGGCCTTCCTTGGGGCAGGGTGTCGGGTGTGCCTTCGGGTTTGACGTTTCCGGCCTTACGGAATATCTCGCCCAATGCGTCCCAGCCTGCCCGTTGATTCCCATACTTTGGCGGCATCACCTTTTTGATACTGTTGGCAATCTCTTCCAGTGGATGCACCGTGCAAGATGTAATCGGCTTGTCGCCTTCATCGGTTCCAAATTCCACCACATCCAATTTGAACGGATGCGCTTCGCCGTCTTCGCAGTCATTGATTTTGGTTGTCATCCATTTCCGGCGCACTTCGATAACTACATCAAGCGCGGCGTGAAGGCTAGAATGTCTGCATAGTCCCTTGGATGCGTCCGTGCCCGTGTGATGCACTAGAATAACCAAGCCACCGATAAGCGTTACAGTTTCTTGGCGGAAGCGATGCTTTATCCCATGCTTTTGCTGTCATTCTCATCAGTACCCGGCGTGGCCCTGTTCAGCGTGTCGAGTATCACCACTTCCGCGCTTTGCCCTGCTTGCTCCTGGTTCCAGTTGCGTGGTTTACAGTGGCCCCCTCCGCCAAGACAATAATGCATCGGGTTTAAGAGGGTGGTCATCTTCAAGCAGCGGAACGGCGCTGCCCCGCTTTTCCGTTTGACGCCGTCCGGCCATAAAATATACTGTGCCTGATAGGGGATATGTCATAAACATCGCTGGACAAGCACCCTCACTTTCCTTTAAGGCTTTCAAAGATAGAAATATCACCTTTGATCGTAAGTAAAAAAGTTTCCTGTTGGAGTTGTTAGAGCGTGATGGAGCGGAACCAGGTAAGTATGGTCGTAGCCTTTCCATGCCTCGTATTCCCTATATATCTGGTGTCATTAGTACAACATTACAGATGAATGATTTTTTCTCTTGGGACATTTCGTACTCGCCGAAGGCAATAAGTACTTTCTGAAAGAAATCTTCCAGCAACGGTGACAAAAACATAAGAAACGCTTTCATTTTCGATGAAAATTCACACAGCCACATGTTGATTCTGAATTGACAGTCAAATTCAATCGTAATATCTTGCTGCTGTGGGGTGCTCCCATTTTGCCCTCCTTTTTGGATTTTGTTTCCGCAAAAAACCAAGCACCATATTGGAGGGCAATTATCTTTATAACTCAGGTCTCTCAACTTCTGCGTTACCAAAAATCTTAGCGAAAATGCATAATTATTCGCTAAAAATATCAATTTATTATGCACTTGATGGAGAAATAACTCAGGAAATAAAGGGGGGGGTATTTTAAATCGGTCATCCTTGTGGAGTCAGGGGTTACCACGACCCTGGGCTCAATTGCATTTATTTTGCAACCTGTTGCAGGTAGTAGGTTCGGGAGCTAATCCTATAAGCACGGAACCAGCAACAATAAAGGGATAATTATGACCGACACCATGAAGCCCGACCTACCAGCTAGTGGTACCTTGCTTTTTCCCGATATCAACGAAATAGCGGCTGCCAATAGCGCGACCCCGAACGAAACGATTCACGCGCTTGTTCTTGCTGGGGCGCGTGCGGAGGGCGATCCGCTGTGTCTGTCTGAAGGGGTGATCAGCAAGGCAGTAGTTGATATTGCCGGTAAACCGATGTTGTCAAGGGTACTACGTGCACTGGGTGGCAGCCGAGTGAACCTGCCAGCCTTTGTGATCGGTTTGAAGAGGGCCGCACTCGAACACGCGGCAGATGGCATTGCCTGCCATTTCATTGATGCGCAGGGGAAGGGGCCTGCCGCCAGCCTGCTTATGGCGCTTGAAGGGCCGATTACCATGCCGCTTCTGGTGACGACATGCGATCACGCGTTGCTGACGCCTGAAATGATCGATACCTTTCTTGAAAAATCTACGGCAAGCGATGTCGACCTGACTGTCGGTTTCGCCGAGCGGGCAACGATCGAGGCGGCCTATCCCCAAACCAGACGCACCTATCTGTCCCTTGGCGGGGTCGAACTATCGACTTGCAACATGTATTACCTTGCCACGCCAAAGGCGCTTTTGGCGGTCCAGTTCTGGCAACACATCGAAAAAAATCGCAAAAAATTCTGGCGCCTCGCCTGGCACTTTGGGCCGCTGACCGCATTGCGCATCCTGTTAGCAAGGTCGGGACCAGAGGCGGTGTTCGCCATGCTGTCGCGTCGACTAGGTGTACGGGTGCGGCCAGTCATACTGCCCTTTGCCGAAGCGGCCATCGATGTGGACAAGACCGATGATCTGGCGCTTGTGCGCAAGATCATCGCGGACCGCGAAAAATGACTACGGCTTTTGAATTTCAGTCAGCAGGTGCTGGCCATGATTCACGCAAGGTGGCACAGACCCGTGCCGCTGCATCCATCGCGGTTGGCGCGCTGACAAGATTGGGCAGGCCGGGCCAACCCGGATCATCAAATGTGATGTCGTCGAACACCGCGCTGGCGGCATAGCGTGGCACGACGTGAAAATGTACGTGCGGATCGACCATCATCAACATCAGATAATTGATTTTTTGATTGCCGAACTGACGCACGGCAGTTTCGATGTCGCGGGTGATCCTGGCAAGTTCATTGTGCGCGCCGTCAGGCAAATCGCTAAATGCTAGCGCCGGCCCATGGGCAAGCAGGATCATCGCGCCCAGCGTCGCCTGTTGCGGGCGGATCTGCACGCTCCACCAGCGATAATCTGCGATAAGAGTATCAATGCCACCGAAGCGCGTGAAAGTAGCATTTCGTTCTGGTATTCCGGTACTGTCCATGGTAATCCCCTTGTCCGTGGTTGGTATTTCGACGGTACCATAGTGTGGTCCTTGGATTGATGATATACAAAGTTTCGGGGTTAAAAAACCCTTGACATCCTTCTGTCCAAAAGAGCGCGGATTCCTTCGAGTTCACTTGATGAGTTATAGTGACTTTCGACGAGTTCGTGCTTCATTGTGCGGTCTTATTGCGGGATTTAACTGGGTGCATTCTTTAGCCAAGCAAGTTCGTCTTACTATTGTGGCAACAGGTTAGCGGGGTAATCGGGCCAAGGCCGAAAATCGTCGGAAGGTAATTCCAAACTGGATCGTGTAAAACAACTACTTAGAATTAGTAACTTAAGGGAGCAATGTTGGTATAACCAAATTTAAGTATGCCACCATCTCGAGATTGTGTATTTTTCCATACAAAGGCTTTGCTATGCACCATATGGCAACAGCCCACATATTGACGTATTGCAGGGATCGTTCACCGTTCGATATAAGTTCAAACTTATGGGCGTTTCATGGTTAAATCTCACTAATTCTATGAGGATTAACAACGACATTAGGCACGGCAGATGCTCTGTGTTTTTAATTCACGTATTTTTGGTCTTTGCGTCAGGCCATCGGCAGCTCAGATATGCCTTAACAGATTACGTTACTGGAATGTAGCGTCAATTGATTATGCCACGCGTCAGTGGCTGATCTTTGGGGTTGTGATTGCAGACGAACTGGCCATACCGTTCAGAGGGATATGATCGTGCAGGCTATAGAGCCCATCCGATAAGCACGGCATGAACTTATAAACGTTAGGTGATAAAGAGGATGGCCAGGTGACGAAAGATACAAGCGTGCGCCTTTTGGGTGAGCTGCAAGTAAGACTTTGGGGCCTCGAGTTGCGAGAATGGCAACGGCGTGCCTGGCAAAAGGCTGGCGCCACGTCGGTCGATGACCCGGCAGCGCGTCTTCTGGTGGGAACCGAATGGGTTCTATCGCCCGCCTTGCAACGCGGTTTGCTGACGACACCAGGGGCGGCGCTGATTGTTGCGAGTCAGGCAGGTGCAGCGCCGCGTCTTGCAGCGCTGCACCTGCCTGAGGGGGCCGAGGCCGCCGCATACCAATCCCTGATAGCGCAGACCGATTTCGAC
>JGI24723J26617_10000210_pt2 | contig 58877 bp, 51 predicted proteins | sample Cruoilmetagenom6_FD_26617 | JGI IMG/M metagenome (IMG submission 26617) | reverse complement strand
AAATTTGTGAGTGAATGGGCAATCTGGACATTTTAAAAGTATAAGCGACTATTAAAAAGCCAGAATATTTTTTGAAAGCAGATGATTTAAACCCTCGAAAAACCCTCTTCAATTACAAACCATTGTTAAAATCAGGCACGCGCTGAGTGTTAATTAAACGTTATTGCTTTTGCCTAAAAAGCAATTGTAATACTATCTAATTATATCCCAATAATCATTTGTTCCTCAAAAGGTTTGGGGTGTTTTTTTAGAGACATATCTGCTAAAATCGTAGTGCTCCGTCCATTTCCCTAAAAACGTTAACGTACGTTAATACTTACAATAATTGCGGAGATACTACGCTAATATTGCGGTGTGGCAATGCGTGTCATCCATAACAAACAAACCTAAAATAGTATTAACAATAACAAAAAACAATCTATGAAAACAAATGTGATTTACAAATCGATGCTTGCGCTTTTACTAATTNTAGGCTTTGCCTCATGTAGTGAAGACGATGCTAATGAAACAGATCAATTGGCGTATAATGCCCAAGTCTATATTACCGATGGCCCAATAGACAACGCTGAAGTAGAAGGGGTTTTCGTTACTATTGCCGATGTGAAGCTAAACGGTACTAGCTTAGATGGCTTTACAAAAACCACCGTGAACCTGCACGCCCTACAAAATGGCAACACCCAATTGTTGGGAGACATTGACCTGGCCGCAAACACCTACAACCAAGTAACCTTGGTGTTGGACACAGAAAGCGACGCCTCGGGCAATGCCCCCGCTAACTACGTACTTACTACTGGCAACAATAAGGTTGAGCTAACCGCAGAAAACAGCACCATTAATGTGAACAATAGTTATGATATTGAAGCCTCATCTTCCAACCAAATAATAATTGACTTTGATTTACGTAAGTCTATCGTAGCAGATGCTGGTAACTCAGGCTATAATTTTGCTGGTCAAGCCCAATTGGAAAACAGCATTAGGGTAGTAAACGTATTGGATGCGGGTACCATTAACGGAACAGCTACTAACAACACCGGAAACAACGAGATAAAAACAGTTGCATACGCATATACCAAAGGCAGCTATAGCGAAAGCGAAGAAAACGAGAACGCANCCGGCGTACGTTTTGCCAATGCAGTAACAAGTAGTATNGCCACAGGTGGCAGTAACGAGTTTAGCTTGCATTACCTAACGGAAGGAACCTATGAAATTCACTTTGCGTCTTACGAAGACACCAATAGCGACGGCGAATACGAGTTTACCGGAATGATTGAAGCAGAGGGCAATTTGGGCCTAGATCTTATGGACGTTATGGTTTCGGCAAACACCGAAGTAACAATCCAAGTGATTTTACTTACCATTCTTGGACTGTAAAACCACATTTCATAAAATAATTAAAACCTCCCAATGGGAGGTTTTTTTTATACTCTCCTATTAAGAAAAAAATCAAGAAGCAACTTTCTACAGTATCCATTTCTAATTTACTAAACTAAAGAGCATACCCACGCTGGTGCGCGATTGCATCGCGTACCTTACACAGTTTTAAATAGCTTTTCCAAGTTCCAAATTCAACCGTAATACTGAAATACCACAATACCGTCCAACAATCCTTTTTCATCTGAATAATCCGAAGCACTGCTATAAACATAATCCTGAGCCCTATAAGCCAATCCAGCCTCAACAGGATTATTGTGGACATAATTAATCTTCTCCCAAATAACCCTGTTGCTCCACAATTCGATAGGTTTATTATCGTGTCTCCAAACCTGATACTCTTTCACATTAGATGATTTTGCAGCAGCTTTTTTGAATTGCTCCAATAGAAATTCCCTCCTACTCTCTCGTGGATTCTCCTGTATGGCTTTTACTACTGCCTTGCTCGTGAACCGCTTAAAATCTCCTAACAGAAGTGATGGATGCTGCCCCTTTACGCTTCTAAATACCAAGTGTACATGATTGGTCATAACACACCACGCAATTATTTCCATTCCCTTTACTTTTTGGCAATAAGAAAGACTTTGCAACAAGATGTCTTTGTACTCATTGCGGGAAAACATCAAGCCATCCCACAACTGCAAAACTTACAAAATAAAGACCTTCAGGATTATGGAATTTATAACTGCGACTCATATTCTAAAGATATTGTTATTTCTTAATATCAGGAAAACAAAGGCTCCTAACTGATATCGAAACAAGAACAGTTAGTACTGTCACTACATTAAAGCTTGGGAGACCACGCGATGCAATCGCGCGGGAGCGGGGGAGACCACGCGATGCAATCGCGCGGGAGCGGGGTCGAACTCTGTTTGGTACTCCTTCCCGCCGAACTTGTATTGTTGCGCCAGCGCGTTCCCGTTGGGGGAGACGTTCGTATTGTACCCCTTTTGCTCGAGCCCGAAAGGGTAATAGAAATCCTCTTCTAAAATGGATATCGCATTGCCGTTGCTCGAGTTTTTAAGGTTTTTAAAGCAACTATAATTCTTGTTTTGGCTTATCACTAATTTTGAAACATTATCCCAATTGCCAAACTCTCCCTATTACTAGTACTACCTGACTTATTTTTCAATAAGTCTTAATTTTTCTAAACTCCAATAACAATTTAATGAGTCAGAAAATTCAACATAGCCTATAACTCCTTGGATAGAATAATTAAATTTCATTCTTGCTGTATTTTCAGAAACATCTAAAGAATCAATATGAATATAAGCTTTTATATTTTTTCCTACTAAGCCTGATTCTGTAAATATTAAAACCTTTTCCCCAAATTTATTTAAAACTAAACTATCAGTATAGTTTTCAAAATCTATAATAACTAAATTCTTTTGATTTAGCCAAGGCTCTTTTTGAATATTAATATATTGTTGTAATTCAGGTATGTTTATTAACTTACTAAACAAATTATTCATTTTTTCAGTTTTAGAGCAGGAGTCGTATTTAGAGGTATGGTTTATTAATTCAGTACTTTTCGTAAATTTATTGTCATTGCGGCCCATACAACAAGAAAGAGAAGTTAGAATGCAAAGAACTCCAAAAAAATCGATTAATACTGTAAATTTACTCTTGTACGAAGTCATCCCCATTCCAAACATATTTACCTTGTGTTAAATTATTAAAATTTTTAATTATATTATTTAATGCTGCTTTCTTTTTATTACCTTCTTGTTTCTCATCATTTTTATCTTGAATATATTTATCTATAAGTTTTTCTGCCTCAGGTTTAGAAATAAACTTGCCATAAGCTTCTATTTCAAATGCATTTCCCTCTTCACCTTCTCCAATTTTCCCTTTATAGTCAATCCCATCTTGGTCATCCCCATAATGTGTATATTCATGTAAAATAGTTACAGCGACTAAAAATAATAAATAGTCTCTATCTCTACCTTTTGCATTCTCAAGAGCTTCGACTAAATCAACATCTATGTTTAAAATATTAGATTTTATTCCGGAATCGAATGCTCCAAATGCCTTAAGATGATCTAATTGTTTAATATTAATCTCTGGACCTTGCCCCCATTTCAATGCATTTTTTATTTGACTATCACTAAATTGGCCATATTTGGAAAGGGCAGACATCACTTTCTTATTATTACCTATACTTTGTATGTCGTGTGCAAGATATTGGGCTAATCTTTCATACTTTTTGGCAAAATGCATAGGTAAAATAAATTTACCATTAAAATCCCAGTAATAAATTGGGTTATTACTGGTGTGACTATAGGGGGAAAGCTTAAAATAATTATCCGCCAGCGGGTCGATGTTCATCCACCTGCCCAGTGCGGGGTCGTAGTTCCGCGCCCCGAAGTCGTAGGTGTTGATGTCGAACTCGTCCTGGTACTCCTTGACGCCGAACTTGTAGTGTAACGCGTTACACGTCTATACACCAATGAAATCTTGTCTATTAACGATTGTTAGTTCCCATTAAAGGGAAAATTTTTCTCTCTTTATTTATTAATTTTTCAGTGAATACTTCTCTCGTACAATCGAAAACGAGACAAGAAATATTGATAGGCTCATTTTTTTCAGTATATATCGTCGTAAAGTGATACTTTCCAAAATATAAAAAATCTATTCTATCATCAAACGACGGCGGCGATAACCATAGTTTAACTTTAGTTATTTCTTCACTAGAAAATTGCATTGAATTAAGTGCACTTTCAAAAGTAAACGTACCATCTTCTCTAACTTTAAATAAAGTCGATTTACTTAACTTTCTATGATTTAGATATAGTATTAAGAGAGGCAGCATAAAAATTATAGCCCATATCACAATAATTGTAATGAAAACTATAAATACATTCCCTAAATCTGTGTTTCTACTAATGATTGTTATTAATAAACCTGTAAGTATATGAGCGGAAAAAGTGATTATAATTGGTTTATATAAATATTTCCAAACTGCCTTTTTATCAAACTTATATTCTTTCGTCATTTTAGATGAATTTTTACCAACCACGAGAAAACCCTTCCATTAAATTTTTTACAGAAAATAAATAATGAAGATTATCAAAAAACTCACCAACACTGTGAATTGTATTTGGATTTCTGTCAGGATCACCTTTATCCTGATAACTGTCATAAATCATCTCTCCTAAATAAAATGTAGAACCTACTAAAACCCCAGCGGGGCCTCCAGCAGCGTAAGCAACACCAAGACTTGCTACAGTACCTGTCATATTGTACGCGTATTTCCCAGTTGAAATATTTCCTTCAATATAATTTTGAGTATTAACAGTTACACTTACAGCATCAGAAATAGGACCGACAACTTGTAAAACCCCATTCACTAATTTAAGAGCTTTAAAAGGGACTTTGATGTTAGTTATCCACCTACCGACAACCTTTCCTGTTTCATCATAGACTAGTATTTCTTTTGGAACATTATAAACTCCTACAGAAACTGCAGAAGTTGCTGCTGCTGCTGAATTGGTTATAAGTGAGAAAAGAGAATAATCAGGATTACTATTATCTACATTAAAAATTTTATCTCCCTTCTTGTATTCAACCCCTTTTTCCTCTTGACCTATAACTGGTCCGCTACGGCTGTTAAGATATATATTTGTGTCACCATCATCACGATGATCAATGACTTCACCCTCATCATTTACTACTGTTGAAGCTAAATTATTCGATCGGTTAGGGTATAGACCGCTTGGGTCATTAAAGAAAACAGGGTTATTATTTGAAAAATGGTACGGAGTGAGATGTGATAAACTTTCTGTCATCTCATCGATATTGTAAAATCTTCCAAGTGCTGGATCATACTGTCTAAAATCCATTTCTACAACATTAAGTCCTAAATCATTATTAGTTTCCTTGCCGTTGAACTTGTACTTATATGTATCCCCAAGAAATGGGTTCACAGGTGTCAGTGTGATCTGTCCGCCAGGAGTAACGTCCCAAGTGGTATGGTTGCCGTTATAGCCGATGTGCTTGAGCCCATAGGGATAGTAATGGTCCTCCTCCAGTATCTCTATCTGGTTGCCATTGGCCGGGTTCTGTGCATACTTTACCCTTATGTTCCCAAGGTGGTCTGTATANCTGAACACGTACTTGAACGTATAGCTGGTACNGCCNCCAAGACCCGAGGGTATTGCCTTGGCGTATCCCTCGGCGTGNGGGAAGAAGTCNAGCTTGCCGTTCGTGTACTGAAAACCGTCCATATAGTCCGTAGTGATAATAGTAGTGCCGTCCGTCACCTTCTTTTTTAATTTAAGGCCCGTGGCATCATAAAAGTATTCAATCTTTCCGCCACCACCAAATGTTATCTTAACGGGAAGGTTCAAGTGGTTGTAGCTTATATCCGTAATTTCTTTATAGGGGTCCGAAACCAGATTCCCATAATCGTCATAGCCAAACTGTACATTGGTCCCCTTACCGTTCATATCAAATCCTGCGGGATTGTTCTCCAGGTCATTGACCTTCTCAAGCAGGTTCCCGTCGTTATAGGTATAGTCCAGATCGTCTATTTCTATGACCGAGCTGGCCAGATCCTGCTCACCATTGCGCTGGAGCGACAGGATGTTCCCGTTGCGGTCGTAGCTGTAGTGGGCACTATAGGAATCGGTCCTTGGCACGGAGGTACCGGGCAATTGATAATAGGCATCCATCAAACGGTTCTGGTGGTCGTAGCTATAGCCATATTTGCGTTTAATGTTATCACTGCTGCTACGCCAAAAGGTCTCCGCAATATTTCCGTTGTAGAGTGGGCTTACCGTGCCATTAATGTCATCCTCCACTTCGGTATAGTTTATCTTAAAGCCAAACAGGTCCACGGGCGATGAGGCCTGGCCAAGGTTATCTACATCATTTATTTCCGTCAGCCAGCCGCGTACATTGTACTTGTAGTCCACGAACTGGTGCGCCGTTGCCCCCGAAACGTCGGTACCGCCCACCTTTTTAGTCTTTAAGCGGCCAAGCTCATCATACGTATTGAGGGACAATAACTGTTCGCTCCCAGTGTTGATCTTATGGGTGTGCTTCAGGGGCCTTGACTGGTCGGTATAGGTAAACACATCCTTGGTGGTCACCAAGTAGCCCGAGGCATCCTTCTTGTGTTGGGTCTTAGTATATTGCGGGTTTCCGATAAAATCAAATTTGGTGTCGGTCTGGGTATAGCCGCTCGCGGAGTTTGTGCTCTTTATCCGCACTGGATTGGACTTTTTATCATAGAGCGTATAGGAAAGGATTCCGTTTGCCTGTAGCGCCGATTCAACCTGTCTGGTCCAACTTCCCGTCGTAAGTCCCTTAGGTCTTATTGTATTGCCATAGAGCACATCAATATCGCCCTCGCCTACCGTGGTGGGAATAGTTGTAGGCGCACCGGAATACTCATAGTCGTCGTAATAATTTATGGTCAGCACGTGGTAGCCCGAGGTGGGCGCCACTTGGTTGGAATAACTAAAGGAGACCCCGTTCACCTGACTGGTACTGCTGCCGTACATGCGGTACTCCGATATATATGTGGGCAAGGCATTTGCAAGGGCATCCCGTTGGGCGCCATCTACCGTGCCCTGTTTCCATAGGGTGTAGGCCACGCGGTCGTGGAAATCGTATTTTGTGTGCAGCCACCCCTCGGCTTGATCGCCAAAAGGGGAGAGCGCTGGCCCTGTTGCTATAATACGGTCCAGGTTGTCATAGACCATATACTCCCGAGTTTTTCCCGGTATCTTTTTCTCGATCACCCGGTTCCTGTAATCGTACCTATATTGGTAGGCCAGATCGTCCAGCAATCCGGAAAGAGAACCGTTGGCGGGAATCTGGTGCGAGAGCTTGGGAGGGAGTACAAAAGTCAGGTTGCCGTAATCATCATAAATGTAATAGGTGTCCAATGCCATGGGTGGATCGGTAAGGAGGCCATCAATCGGCGTCTCGTAGGCCCGTTTGAGAACGATGCGCCCCATCTTGTCCTTGTATTCCGTTATGGTCCCTTTGTGCCCATCGGACGGTTGCCAGTTTTCGGTTTTGGTCACGGTCTTGTACAATTGCCCCTTGGGGTATTTTTGGTGGTAATGAAGCGAGGGCGTACCGTTCGAGCTCAAGGTCACGGTATAATAGTGCACCTCGTTATTACTGTTGGTCTCGTAGGAAAACTTGATGGTGTGGCCGTCTTCCTTCTTCCATTTATTCCCGGGGGCGGCCTGCTCCAGCACCCTGTTCAGAAAGGATTCCTCAAATATCTTCTCGCTCCAAGGGTTGCCAGTGGCCCCATATTCCTGGTCGGCATAAAAGTCCAGCAACTCCGCGTTGCCCGTATCCGCTATATAGTTCAGTGTCGCACTCCCCCGATCGAAGGGCAGGAACTCCAATGGCTGCCTTCCGAAACCGTCATAGGCAAAAGAGGTTACAAGGTCATCCCCGTCACCCGACTGTTTATGGTCGATCCGTTGTTTGGGCCGGCCAAGCCCGTCAAAATAGGTCAGCACCACCACCGCCTCGTCCGCATCTGGGGTCTGTGGAAATACTGTGTCCTTAGCTACCTTATAAGTGGTGGTCATAATATAGTTGTGGGTCGGGTCCTGCGCAAGTATCCCTATGTTAGAACCCAAGGATATTAGTATAAAGGCAAGCGCAAGTCTGGGGCGCAAACTAAATGGTCCGGGTATTTTCATCCGTTGGCTGGTGTTAATTTCCATAGTTGTATTCGTTTTCGGAAAGAATATTGTTGTCGTTGTCCCGTACCAGCACTAGGCGGCCAAAACTGTCGTATTCAAAGGTCTGCTTTTCCCCTTTGGGGTCGGTAATGGTCTTGACCCCATTCAAGGGCTCATAGGTAAAGGTGGTCACCATCCCATTGCTCGTACTAGCGTGCTCCCTGAGCTGTGTTAAAAGGCCGCGCAGTGTAACTTCATCGGTTGTGGACTCAATACTGTTTACCAATTGACCACCATTGATTTGCTCGAGGGTCCATCGCTTTACCCCCTCGACCTTTGCAACGGGATACTGGCCGTTATAGCCCCATATATAGGAAACCTCCTGGCCGTTCGTCCGACGCATCTGTACGGGCTTTCCGTCCTTATAGGTAAAGGAGGATATATACTCATAGTCCGGGGGGATATAGTCAAGTGGATTGTTGTTTGTCTTGGCCCCTTTATTGTATTGGTAGGTCTTGGTAATATTCCCGACAGCATCGTACTCGTAGGCCTGTCCAAAGATCTTTCCCTCGTGGCGGTCGCTGGTGACCTCTTTTCTGATCATCAGGCCTTTTGGGAATTCAGGATCGAAACCTTCGCCCGTGGGAGCAAAGGGATATTTATAGTCTATGGTGATACGTTCCCCATTGGGATTGCAGACCGGATACCTTACAACCCCATTTGGGTCCTCCACACGTGTTCTTTGGGTATCACTGATCTCTTGAAGCTTTAAGAGGGTCTCGTTATCATAATCAAACTCCTGGATGGTGGTTACGGTATCGTTAACTGATCCCATTTTGAGTATATCGGTGGTGGCGATGAAGTTAGGTAGTTTTGCCCATTTAGTCGAATATGTTACGCCCTTGCCTTTAAAATATGCAGTCAAATATTTGTTGTTAGTAAATAATATACAAATATTATCCCCCAGAATATTCCAACGTATGGAGCTATTGCTACCATAACTGCCATATTCATAATCTACGATCTCCGCTAAATTACCGCCCCTATAGACTTTTTCAGTGGACAAAAGACTATTGAGCGTACCAAAGCTAATGTCCTCGATAAAACTACTTTCCCTCTTATGGACCTCCCCTTCTTCGGAGATAGTCTGCGTAACATTTTTATAAAAATATCCACTTAAGTTTAGATCCCCTGGGAGTATGAAACTGGAGTGTATAATTGTTTTTTTATCCACCGTGTATTGGCCATCTACTTGCTTTATAATATATTCTAAATTAGTCTGTAGGCTCTGGCCCTCAAGTCCATCATATGTATAATTTACCGTCTTTAAAGGTTGGCCATCGCTATCAAAATCTTCGGTCTTGCTTACCCTGAGCCCACCACAATATTTTATATCGTCAAAGATTGAATTATATTCGGCGTTCGGCTGAAAGGTAAACTTTGTCGTGCCTCCCGTGGGATAGGTAATTGATTCAATAACACCGATCTTAAGATAATTAAGATCATGTTTACGGTCCCCAGTTTTTTCTCCATAAAATGTTTTGAATTGCGGAAAATAGGAATCCTCTATTATACGCTCCCTTGGTGCTAGCGACCCATTGTTCTTGCCGTTGTAATATCCAAAAAAATCCTGTGAAAAATCATATTTATCGGGCAAGTGTCCCGAGATATAGGAAAATGAGTATCCAGGAAGTTCTTCCATATCCTTTATCTCATACACCCTCTCAAGCCTCAGTCTTGGATCACCGTCATACTTTCCATAAGCAAAATGGAATTCCTTGGAGGCACCATTGAGAATATCGTTGACGGTTATCTTCGTTAACTTCTTTTTCCATGTAGAAAGGTTAGGGTCCTCCAGAGAATAATCAAAAAGGATCTCCACATTATCACTACTTATCTTTTTTATCAACTGAACGCTATAGTCATTCCTGACATCAGTAACCGTCAGTTCAGCATAATTTGTGCCCTCATGTGCGCATTCCTCTCCATAGGCTATGGTATGGGAAAGGGGGTGAAATTCGAGTTCATCTATATTATACGTTTCATATTCAAAAAATATGTTCTTATTGTGCTTTGTCTGAATAGAAGTCAGCATCCAACCAGTTATGATGTCCGCATCATAAGAATAGCCATTGTTATCGATTGGAGAAGCTCCCGTTCTTTCACTGTTATAGGAAAACTCTCTGTTACTGGTCTCTATATAACCGTTTTCCCCAAATATGTAGGTGTTTCCCATTTGGTCCTTTATAGTCCTGTCATCTATAAACAGCTTGTCGGCATAATTCTTGACTGCCACATTGAAAAAGTCCGTTATATATTTCCCGGAATATCCCAAAAAGTTGTAACTGTAGTTGTCAGGATTGTGGTCACGAAGTTTTGCTAATCCATTGTAGTTAGGTGGGCTTCCAATTATTGATGTCTGATCATTAAAATCTAAAACATCGAAATTATCGTAGAAGCCATCCGAAAGCGGCCCCAGGTCATTAAAAGGTTGCAGCCACCCATCCTCATCGGGCAGTCCGCTCACGCTCCTGAATATTCCACCGCCCGCATTTAGTGTCCACTTTAACCCTACCGCGGTGGCCAATTCATTAACCTGTATTCCAGATGCGTGATACGACAGCGATATGGGCACGCTTACACCATCCACTTCTAGCGTATAGATCGGGATGCTTATATTGGGAACCCCCGTGGCAAGATTGACCGGAGTGTCACCATAAGTCCCCAAACTGGCCGCATTGGGCGATACCGGCATCTCGATGTTATTATAGTCAATAAATGTCTTCTCGGTGTTAAGCTGGGCATTTGCTGTCACATAACCTAAAATCAATACTGCCAGAAATTTTATTCTTCTCATTTTAATTGCTCTTTAAAATTTTAACGGATTCGGTGGAAACATTTGTCTTGACGGTCACGATATACACCCCCACGGGAAGTCCCTGTAGGTCTATCGGCACGGTCCTGCTTTCTATGGCAAAGAACTGTACCTGCTTGCCACTGATGTCATATACGCTGGCATTACCGTTCTCAAACTCGTGGTTCACAATGACATTAGTAAAGTTCTCGGTCGGGTTGGGGAAGGCCTCAAGGCCCACATACCTGCCTTCCTCGTCCTCCTTGTCCTTGTCCCTAAGCTTAACCACCCAAAAATCCCTGCGGCCCTGGCCGCTGTTCCTGTCACGGGACACCTTGCCATTGGTGGTACCGGCGAGCAGGTAGCCCCCGTCACGGGTCTCTATCAGTTTTTTGAGGTTGTCCTCCCCGGCACTGCCCACGGTCTTTCGCCATTTTTCCTCCCCATCGGGTGCAATCTTGAGCGCTATAAAATCGTCTATCCCTTTCTTGTCCGCTCTCTCCAGTCCGGTATTCTCCGTCTTGGCGTGTCCTCCCAAAAGCAGGGTGCCGTCCCCATTTTCGGTAATGGAGATCAACATATCGGTCTTCCCAAAATCATAGGTTTCCTGCCAGTCAATCTCGCCGACCTCACTGAGCTTTACCAGCCAGAAGTCGGTTCCGCGCCCATTGGACTTCCTCTTGTTGCCCGAGGTACTGGAGCTGGAATTTCCTCCAGCAAGATAGCCGCCCTCCTTCAGCTCGATAATGGTGTACAGGTGGTCGTCCTGCTCACCCCCAAGTGCCCGTTGCCATTCAATAGTTCCGTCCCTATCAAGTTTCAGCACCCAATAATCGCCTTCGCCATAGACATCCTCACTTTTGTTCCCAGACTTAAAGGAATTTGACCACCCCCCTATAAGGTAACCTTCATCCTTAGTGGGTATGATGCTCTCCAATTGGTCCATAAACTTGCCTCCGAATGTTTTCTGCCATTCGATATTTCCGATAGCATCCAGTTTGATGATCCAGTAGTCCAGGCTGCCATAGGAAAGTTCGGTCTTCAGGCCGGAGACAATACTCTCTGATGAGCCACCGATAATATAGCCGCCGTCCCTGGTCTGGTGGATCTCCTTCATTACGTCCCGCCCTGTACCGCCAATGGTCTTCTGCCACTCCTCATCGCCCTTTGCGTTGAGCTTGACGATCCACAGGTCTTCCTTTCCAAAGCCGTCGTCCTTTTTGTCCGCGCCCTTAGGGGAAGTGGAAGTGCCCGCAAGGATAAAGCCCCCGTCGAGCGTTCCCTTTATGCTCTGGAGATAGTCCGCTCCAGTCCCGCCAAAATTTCTTTGCCAGTCCATATCGCCCTTCTCGTCCATCTTCCAGACCCAATAGTCAAGGTCCTTTATATTTTCCTGTTTTTTGTTGCCGGATTTGCCCGAGAGCGAGCTTCCCGCGAGGATAAAGCCATAGTCGGCAGTGGGCTGGGCATCAAAAAGGTATTCCGATTGTATGCCGCCATACGATTTTTCCCAGAGGATGTCCTGGGCATAAAATTGATTGGTAAGAAGCAAGGATATTCCTGCCAATACAAGGAAAATCCTTGGGTGTGGAAAGGTTTTTTTCATAAAATTGGGTTATCATTAAAAAATTATGCACCCTTTAAAACTTTAAAGGACAAAAAACAAAAAAAAATCTTTTAATCAACTTGCACGACTTTAAGCCATAACATAAGTTATGGTCACAGATAACAGGCAAGTTTATAATCGGGGAGAGAATTAAACTTAAGGGCAAGATAATAGCATTATTTTAAATTGCCAAAATTTTCTTAAAATTTTTTAAAGTTTCTTTATTTAAGCGCTTTACACCCTTATTTTAAAGAATATTGTCGAAGAAACGAATTAAAAATAAATTTCAAAATACTAATCTTCTAACTATAACCTTAACAGTATTTATAATTTTTCACAACCCTTCATTCAAATTTGTAGCCGCCAAGCGAAACTCTACTTATTTCGAATTGAGGCCTGACTTTACCGATTCGTTCCTAAGAGAAATATTAGAAAATAACTTCTTAACCCCTTTGCTAAAAAAACATTATCATCACCTATTTTCCCCAAATCCCCCAACCCATTTTAAAAGTACGGTGACCAAAAAACTGGTCAACGTTCCCAATATGGCCATATAGATCGTGACCACAATGTTCTCAACCGGTAGGTTCGGCACCAATCCAAATACGGTACCTCCGTAAATACTCAATTTATAATTGTCCATAGTATTATATTTTATTGATTAAACCTATCATTACTTTAAGTCATCCCATTTGTAAAGAGCCTACGTTTTCCAGGTTTCATAAATGGTCCAAAACCTCCATTTTCATCTGTCATCTCATTAATAAGTGCTTGGCTTCCCACCGATAATAAGGTACCAGCCACTATGGCGTAAACAGCCAGTCGCTCCAATAAGTCCCCACCAGGAAGGCCTATTATTCCACCGCCAACAGTAGTTAGAGCCCATCCTAAATTGCGAAACTTACGTAGCATCCTAAGTTTTGCATCCTTTTTATTTCTAGTTTCCATAATCCTATTTTATTAAGATAACCGTCCAAATAAAATCTCATCCGCCAACAACAGACAACCCACAACAAACAAAACAACAGATAACAGAAAACAGACAACTGATACCTCACCTCCCACCATGCACCGATTCAATAGTTAAGAAAAAAGATTTTCCATTACTCCTTCCCGCTTCCATCCGCATCAACAATCTGTGCAGCGCCTCCTTTGAACCGCTTCCTTTTCCAACTCCTTCCAGACTCACTACAGGTACTATAGTTCCAGGTGAAACTTCTCCCAGATTTGGCATAGATCTAAATAAAATCCCACACCTGTCCGGCACATTTAAAATCCGTATGTGATGTCCAAATTCAAGGGAATAGCAGCACTCTAACTCATAGACCCCATCAGGAATACACGAGATATCTGCTACATTGCAACGCCAGGGCAATTCAACACAGAAGCAAATGAAATGCTGCTTGTGAAACAGCATCCCATTTGTCCCCGCCTTAAAATGTGTCCTAAATAAAAACAAGTCCATCGCTAAGGCTTTTAAGGTTACGGTTGGTCAACGGTCACTATAGAAAGTGCATTGAACACCCCATTACGTAAGGGATACATCTGCCCGTTCACTTCCTGAAAGAAACTTACTCCCACCACCCCAATCACCGGTAGTGTACTCGCTGCCCCAATGGTCGCACTAAGGGTAAAGGCCGCCTGTGTCTGGTTGTCATAAGGCATTACTGGCGAAAGAATATGCCCCTCCTCAAACGAACGTGCCGTAAAATTCAAACTACTCACTCCTGCCGATAGCTGTATGTGGGTAGTACCACGAGGGGCATCTATCGCATCATTGGGCACAAATTCTGCAACATCCACATCATAAGCCCCCGAAGGCCGATCAAAAGTTGGGGTAAAACCAGTAAAGAATACGGTAGTCAGTTTTCCCTTTTGGTTAAACTCAAACCCCTTCAATTGGCTCATATCCCCATCCTGAACGGTACGCAAACCACGTTCATTCACGCCATCACTTTTTATAATGCGCATCAGTGCCTGCACCAAACGGCCAGTCACTCGATTGTCGCTTATTTGTCGCAATAACAACCGTTGCGACTTACGGATCAATTGCCCGCCCTTCCCTGCGGTTCCAAACTCCTGCCCGTTTTCCCGTGTTCTCTTAAAAGCTGGATCGTTCATAATCCTGTTCTTTTCAATCCCACCTTTTTCCCGGGCCATATACCCGTCTGCGGTTCTGTAATAGGTAACATCTCCCATGGTACCTTTCAACTTGATAATTCCTTTTTGCTTTGCCATTGTAAATTAGTTTTAAGGTTAAACAATAAGCCAAACTTAACCCCAACAACCTTAAGACCAACATCCTAAAACACAGACCAACACTTTTTGCACATTTCTGCACATCCTCGCGCGTTCTTTAATGGCACTATCTCAAGCAGCACTTAGCTAGTTTACCCTGAGCGGAGTCGAAGGAAAGGAAAGGGTAGAGAATGAATTTATTGGAAGAACAAGCAAAAATCCTTTTTACCAATACAATATAGAAATGTATATCCCCCCTTTAAAGAGCCTGTCCCGAGCTTATCGAGAGAGGGCTAGGGGGGTGTTTTTGCGCCGGAAATAGAATTGCAAAAGACACATATTCACGAACTCACAGATTCACAGATTCACAGATTCACAACATCTATGGTATCTACTCATTAATGGAATTTAAGGACAAATATGTTTCCTTATCATATACCCTGTAATAGGCTTAAGGGTTTTACCCGTTTCGGGGTGTAACCCATAACTAGTGAAATATTGCAATATACCCTCCCTATTTTTTCCATACCATATTTGAACCTCTCCATCCTTTCGGAAATATTGGGTACTACAATTAGCAATAATTCTTTTAAAGCTTTCAATGCGCTCTTTTTTATAAAATTTCAAAATACCCTCATTCAGTTTTTGGGAATCGAAAGAAACCTCAACATAACGGGTGTTCTGCCACTCCATCCAACGTTGTCTAGTGATATAGAAATAACCTCCTATGCATACAATCAAAAGAAATATAACAATCAGTGTTATTTTATTTTTATTTAAAAATCCCATTGAGCTCCAGAAGTTGTTAGTAGGTGATATTACAGGTGTTCCTTTTTCTTTATTAATTGGATTTTTAGCTAAATACTCCTTAAAATTGGCATAGTCCAAATAATTAGAGAGTGCCATTACAACCTCCTCTTGAGGGATATTGACTTCTTCGCACTCAGGCTTAATGGCATTATTATAAAAATCACGTAAGCTTCTCTCACTATAGCTAAATGTTTTGGAAACTATAACGGACAACTCCTCCGCACATCGTGTCTTTGATGGAGAGGAAACCCCTTCTTTTTCCAATTCATTTCGAGCTTTTTCAAAAGCATCCAATAGTAATTTTTTATGCATAATACTTGTATTTGAACCGATTAAAACTACAAAAAATTGCGTGGAAACAATTGGGAAATTATTTTCCAAAACCTTTCCAAAACCTTTCCACCCACTTTCCAAGCTTTCCAAACCATTCTTTCTTCATTTGCTTCAGTATTGAAATGCCGCCCTGGGTGTAACAGGGTTTATAAAACATTTCAATACTACTACTGGAGCTGCAGTGTAATGTAACTGGCCATTTTGAGAAGTAACCTCTTGCATTGCTTCTGCACTCCANGATCTTCTCAAGAATGAAAGGCCTGGCCTTTCCCTTATCGTGTCGCTGTAAAACAATCTGGGCAAGTACCCGGACGGCCACACTAGTATCAACTTTTAATCAAAACAAAATGAAAAAAATAATTTTAGTTTTACTTACGGTTTTCCTCAATTTGGGTCTCTATTCCTGTACCCCACAAGCAATGTCTGAGGAAGTTAAGAATACCCAAGCCTGTTGTGGCGATGATGGGGATTTACCACCACCGCCACCACCACCATATGGAGGCAACGGAGGATAATTTTCTATAAAATTGTTAGTACTTTAGAGGAATGAAAGCACATCAGTTTTTATTCCTCTTTGGTTTTATAATGGGATTGATATACCCCCCATTAAAAGCACAAAATTCTAAAGATAGTACTGCCTTCTATTATGATAATATTATTAATCCAATAAATAGTAAGGATATTCCCAGTGCCATTCAATTTTATAACTCACAAAAAAATAAGCATTTACAGGACAATGAAATATACGACGCCATAGTGGATTTAAGAATGGTTGCCATTGGCCAACTTCATCTCGGAGAAAGTAATGAAAGTGAACAAACTGTTGTAGAAGCCTTACGTTTAATTGACGCTTCTTTACAAAGTGATACATTGATAGAAGCGAGAAAAGGCCTTTACAATCAATTAGGAAAAATTTACCGTAGCACTTACAATTATTCAAAAGCACTTTCCGCGTACAACAATACTTTAAAATATTCACATACCCAATCTGATAGTATTACCGTTCTAAATAACAAAGCCACAATCTATAAAGATGCCGGCAACTATAGCAAGGCATATGAAGAATTGATGATTGCACTACAGAAAAGGAATATTCAAAAAAATGAAAAAGCCTATGCAATGGTATTGAATAATCTAGGATACATTCAGACTCGATTAAATGATCCGGAAGCACTTTCCAATCTTAAAAAGGCTCTTTTAATTCGGAAGAGATTAAATTATCTACCGGGAATGTATTCCAGTTATCACGATTTTGCCGAGTATTACATTGATAGAAATGATAAGTCCAATGCCTTAAAATATGCCAACAAAGCCTACACCGTGGCTAAAACCCTAAACAGCATTTCATATTTAGAAGATGCGCTTTCCCTTTTTGTAATAATGAACGATAATCCTAAAATAGTAACTTATAAAATCATTCGCGATAGTTTGGAGAAGGAAAGGCAGTTAGCACAAAATAAATATGCCTTTATAAGATACAATGTAGAAAAGGAGAAGAAAAAAACCGCAGAAGCGGAGCTTGGGAGGGAAAAGGAAAAATCACAAAAAACATTCTATCTGTTATTGGTGATAGGGGTAGCATTGGTAGCTATTATCATCTATATATATTTGCGCGAACGCCATAAACGGGAAAAACTTTTACAGGTGCACAAAACCGAGGCGCGTATTTCCAAAAAAGTTCACGACGACGTAGCAAACGATATATACCAGCTAATGACTAAAATGCAAAGGAAATATAAGGATGAAGAAGCCTTGCTAGATGATCTTGAAAATATTTACAACAAAACCCGCGACATTTCAAAAGAAAACAGTGCCTTTGAAATAGGTGGCGATTTCAATGAACAGCTTAACGAACTCTTGTTAACCTATCAATCTGATACCACGGCAATTTCTACCCGTAACTTAGCTACCCTCGACTGGGAAATTATTTCAAAAATTAAAAAAGAAACAGTTTATAAAGTGCTACGTGAATTAATGACTAACATGAAAAAATATAGCAAGGCATCTGCGGTATTGCTAACTTTTCATCAAAGGGGCAAAAATATTATCATTGAATACAGCGATAATGGACAAGGTTGTACCCTCAAAAATAAAAATGGCCTCCAAAATGCGGAAAACCGTATTCAAGCAATTAAGGGAACCATTATTTTTGAATCTGAACCTGGAAATGGATTTCGTTCAAAAATAAGTATATGAGTATGTTTAAAAAAGTATTGGTGTCAGATGACCTGGAGTGTATCAACGAAGGGGTCGTTTCTGTCTTGCACGGAATGAAAATAGAACACATTACGCAAGTTGCATATTGCGATGATGCGTTTCTGCAAATTGAAAAGGCGATATTGGACAACGAACCTTTTGACCTATTAATTACAGATCTCTCTTTTGTTGCGGACCATCGTAGCCAAAAGTATCCTTCTGGCGAGATGTTGATACGGGAATTAAAGGAAAAACACTCAGACTTAAAGATAATTGCCTATTCCGTAGAGGACAACCTGCAAAAAGTACGAAACATTGTACTGCAGTGCAATGCCGATGCCTATGTTTGTAAAGGACGGTATGGCCTAAAACAATTGGCCCAGGCCATTGAGGATGTGTATGGAGGGAAACAATATCTCTCCCCCCAAGTAGCTAATGCCATTCAAAAAAAGATGGCGATTGAAATTAGCGACTACGACATAGAAATTCTAAAGCTACTCTCGCAGGGCTTTATCCAAAAAGAAATCAGCTTCAATTTTACAAAAAACAATATCCAGCCTGCCAGCGTAAGTTCCATCGAAAAAAAGATCAGTAAGCTTTGCGATCATTTTAAGGCCCGGAATACCACCCAATTGGTGGCTATAGTAAAGGATATCGGGTTAATTTAAGCGGGGTGACGTGAGACGTGAATCGTGAGACGTGAGACGTGAATCGTGAGACGTGAGACGTGAATCGTGTATATTTATGTCCTTGACATAGGTTGACCGCTTTTGCCTTCTCCTCCACTCAGGACGGTGTTCACTTTGACTTCGCTCAGAGAACGCCATCTGGATTATAACATCCCCCTCGCCCTCCCTCGTCAAGCTCGGGACAGGCTCTTTAAAGGGGGAGAGTGTTTCCGATTTATGAAGTTTTTTTAATGCTCGTTTATTTTGTCTTGATAGGAAATAAGATTCTCCATTTTTTTAATAGGTTACGGATTTCCGTAAAACACCCTCTACCCCCTTCCATACCTTTGACCTAATAATAGCCTAATATATATGGGTAGGGAGAATATATAGGTTATTTTTTATCCCTTACGGAAAACCGTAAGGGATTTTTATTTCGGTAAAGTAAGTTTGGAAAAACTACAAATATTTAAATGATGGAATACAAAGTTATCCCTTTTACCGCACACGTAGATCACAAAACTGGGTCACCACACCACGTGTCTATGCAATTGGAAAAAATTATAAACCAACAAGCTGAAGAAGGTTGGACGTATCTACAATTGGAAACTGTGACAAATACAGTTCCAACGGATGCAGGTTGTTTTGGTTTTGGCGCAAAACCTGGGTTTACCGTGTTGAGCAATATGTTAGTTTTCAAAAAATGATCAGGCACATTTTATTACTCTCCATTAAATGTTATTGGTTTATTATTCCACAACACAAACGGAGAAAGTGTCTCTTTAAGTTGTCCTGCTCAAACTATATCTATATTCAAACAAAGGAAGAAGGTTTAAAAGCCGGACTGCGGGCGTTGAATTACAGAGTTAACAATTGCAATCCTCATTTCCAGATAATTGATTTGGGGAACGAAAAAATAGTTATAACCAAAAAACATAAAGTAATTCCAGAAAAAGAACTGAGTGGATTTATTTTAAAAAATTATTGACTTTACGGTTTTCCGTAAAACTTTCTTTTTCAATTGTTTTAGGTTTGAATGAATTTGCAAACTTTAAAAATTATGGAAACGTATTATGTAAACAAAAAAGCCCAGCCTAATGGCGATCATGAAGTGCATACAAGTGATTGCGAGTATTTGCCAAATACGGAAAATAGATTGTATCTGGGAAGATTTTCGAATTGTACCGATGCCGTAAAAGAGGCGAAGAAAACATATTCAAAATCCAATGGATGTAAAACTTGCTCAAATGAATGTCATACTTCTTAAAAAAAGCAATAGAATTTTCTCAATAATCTGTGCTGGACTTTTATTTCTTGCAATATTTAATTTGCCCATAGGATATTTTACAATTTTAAGAATCGTCATTTCTATCGGGGCTTTATTTATAGCCATTGAAAATATAAAAACTACATATTGGGCTGTGATATTTGTTTTGATGACTATATTATTCAACCCTGTATTTCCAATTTTCTTCCATAACAAAGAAATATGGGTACCTATTGATATTATTTGTGCAGCATTATTTTTAATAGAAGCTTTAGAATTAAACAGACATAAAAAAGAAGAGAATAGAACTATCCAAAAGACAAACAAAAAGTATACCCGTGACAAAATACTCTAACCAAATTATCAATCATGGAAAAAATAGATATACCTACAGAATTGAAAAGTCACCTTTTAAATCTATATAAAATTGCTCTTTCCGATGGCAATTTCAGTTCACTAGAAATGAAAATGTTATATGAATTTGCAGATGAAAGAGGCGTGAATAAAGATAAATTAAATGAATTGTTATTAAATCCAGGAAAAACAATTGCAATTGTTCCTATGAGCATAGATGAAAAACTAAGCTATTTAATAGATTTCTGTGTGATGAGTTGGGCAGATGGGAAAGTTGTCCCCGATGAAGAAAATGCATTGAAAAAATTTATATTGAATTTCGGTTTTTTAGACGAAAACGTAAACGAGCTTGCTCAATTTTTATTGAGTGCAGTAGAAGAAGGTAAGTCGAAAAAGGAAATAATTAACCTGCTAAACTCTTAAGATATGAGCCTACGAAATCTTATACAACTCAAACCAAACCAAAAAAATACAAGAGAAAGTTTTAATCAAATTAATCCAGAAGAAAGACGAGAAACATATCATGAAGCTGGAAAACAAGGTAGCAAAGCTAATAATGGCCACCCTCAATCTCTTGCTATCTGTCTTGACGCCATATATGCTAAATTTCAAAATGAAGAAAAAGAAAACGAACAGCGGCAAAGAGAAAATAAAAAACCTTACAATGAGGAAAAGGAATGTAAAATTTCAGAAATTAAAGGCTTAGAAGTAGCGATTGAAAATACTAATGATAATATAAAACATAAAGAGGAAGAAATAATTTCGATAAACGAGAAATTAAAAAATCTAAAAAGCGAAATCGTGGACATCCCCCAGAACCCACATTTATATGTTGATGATGTTCGAAAAGGAGCAAGTACAAAATTCTGGATAGGATTAATTGTTTTAATACCTATAACCCTCTATCTTTTTACATTTTATGCCTCCGTTGTTTATTCTGCAATGGAAAAGGTTTTCACGTATAATGACCAGAGATGGTATATGCCTGACGCAATTGAAAGAGCCTGGGAAACAGGCATACAAGCAGCTGCCACTGTAACTTTTGCGCCTTTTATCTTTATTGGTTTAGGGTATTTAATCCACATGTTCTATCAAAAGAAAAACTGGGTTACATATTTAAAACTCACAGGTGTAATTGTAATAACCTTATTGTTTGATATTCTTTTGGCATTCTTTATTGAAAAGAAATTATGGGAACTAAATGTCGTAGATGAAAATGCTGTCTACGGCTTTAAAGAAGCTATGGAAAGTCAAGAGTTTTGGCTTATAATATTTTTAGGTTTCGTAGCATATATCATTTGGGGGTTCATTTTTGATTTCGTAATGGAAGAGCATAAACATAAAGATAAAATTAAGATTGAAATAAGAAAGCGCCAAAGTAAGATTCAGGACTGTCAAAATGATATTCAAACTACTGAAGCGAAAATTATAGAACTCAAGGATGTAATAAGAAATTTTAAATCAGAGATTCAAGCAGCAAAGAATAGAATAAATGAGTTGCAGTCCATTTTAGATGGAATTGTGATTCCATCTAAAGAATATAAACTTTATGCATCAGAATATGTCCAGGGCTGGGTAACTTATATAGCGGAGCACATTAGGGTTTCAAAAGATGAAAATGATAAAATGATTAACGAAGCACACAATGTGTATGCTAAACATTTAAAAAACGAAGGAGTTGAAGATAATTTTCAAAATACAATTTTTACTAAAGTTCTCTAATTATGAAAAAAATTTATTTAGCCTTAACTATTCTTTTTTATATCTCTTGCGCAAATGACAAAAATGAAAAAAAGTCTGATTCCACTCTATTAAAAAACACAATAAAAGTTGATTCGGCAAATTGTCCAGATTATTTAATGGAAAGAAAAGAGAATAACTATAATGTTACTATTTTAATCGATCTTTCCAGTAGAATCTCAAAAGAAAATCAACAACAGAGAGATTCGTCATATATTTATACGATAGCTAATACTTTTAATGAGCATATTAAAACAAAAAAACTTGGGCTCTTAAAAGATAAGATACAAGTGCTATTTCATCCTATCCCAAATAATTCAGAAATAAATAACTATTCGGAGCAATTAAGAATATCATATGAAAAAGGTGTCTCAAAAAATGAAGTAATTCCTAAAACAGAGTTACTTTATAAGACATTGCCTAGTAAAATTTATGATCTTGCAAAGAAAGATTATAATAAATTCCAAAATTATCCTGGCTCTGATACTTGGAGTTTTTTTAAAGATGATATTAATGATCAATCAATAGAGGAATGTTATAGAAATTTTGTAGTAATCCTTACTGATGGTTATATGTACTATCAAAATAATTTAAGGGACGAGGGAGCAAAGAAGAATTATTTACTACCAAGAACGATTAAGGAGTTCAATCTTACTAATAGCAAATGGGAAGACGTTATGATTCAAAAAAATATTGGTTTTATTCCTGCAAATACTAACCTCAATAATTTAGAAGTTTTAGTACTTGGGATTAATAGTGAAAATGATAAAAATCCTTATGAAACTGACGTTATTAAAAGTTTTTGGGAAAATTGGTTTAAAGAAATGGGAATAAAAAAATATAAGGTGAAAAAAACAGATCTACCTTCAAATATAGAGCCCGTAATAAAAGAATTTTTCCAACCAATAAAATAAAATTTTATCAGAAATATAATTTTACTTTTACCATTCCTCCTATATACTATAACCTTTTATGCCCAAACCCTAACAGGCAAAGTAATTGGGATAATGGATGGCGACACCTTTAAACTCCTAACCCAGGATTCAACAATAGTCAAAGTACGTTTAGCAAATATAGACTGTCCTGAAAAAAAGCAGCCATTTTCCCAGAAGGCCAAGGATTTTACTTCCAAGGCCATTTTTGGCAAAACAGTATGCATAGATGTGCTAAAAAAAGATAGGTATAGGCGCAGTATTGCCATTGTATTCTATAATGATTCCTTAAATTTAAACAATCAACTGTTGATTAATGGCTTAGCCTGGCATTATACGAAATATTCAAAGGATATAGAACTTCAAAAAATGGAAGATATGGCGCGGAAAAATAAAATAGGCCTTTGGCAAGAAGCAAACGCAATTCCACCTTGGGAATGGCGGGATTATAAAAAGAAAAAAATAAAACAATGAAATTTCTCCAACTCCTCATATTCCTTGTTTTCTTAGGCTGCTCCCAAAACAGTCCCGCCCAAACAGTCTATACCACCAAAACAGGCGAGAAATACCATACGGCAAATTGCCGCTATCTTAAACACTCCAAAAAAGAAATCACCTTGGAACAAGCTATAAATCTTGGTTACCAAGCCTGTACGGTCTGCAAACCTGGTTCAAATCCAGAGAAGATACAAAGTTTGGTATCTCAATCAGAACAAAACACCAAATCCCAAGAAACCGTTTCCCAAAAATCTACCGCCACCCAATGCACCGGAAAGACCAAGGCGGGAAAGCGGTGTAAACGCATGACAAAAAATGCGTCGGGACGGTGCTATCAGCATTAAGATGTTAAAGGCCTATAGGAAAATTACGTGGTGAAAATATAGGACTTAAATTTCATAGCTTATCCGTTCTAATTACTCCTCCAACTCCTTCAATATCTTCTGCACATCTTCCTCAGTAGTGGTCAACTTTGACTTGCAGATTTTTATCAGGACAGAAGCGCGTTTTACCTTTGCCGAAAGTTCATCAACCGATATCTCCCCCTGTTCTATTTCATTCACGATTTCCTGCAGCTCCTCAAAAGCCATTGTATAAGTTATTTCCTCACTCATCACTTATTTCTTTTTTAGATTTTACCATACTAATTAAAACCCCATCAAAAACCCGCGTCTCCAATGCATCCCCAACACTAACGGTGTTAATACTTGCTACTGCCCTACCGTTTAAAGTTGTTATGCTATATCCCCGTTTTAAAACATTTTTAGGGTGCATAGTTTCCAGATCACGCTCAAGCGTACTAAACCTTTGCTTGGATGTACTTAAATGGTACATACTAGCACGTTTTAAATCTGTTTGCAACTGTTCTACACTTCTTTGTTCTTCCTTTAGCTTCTGCCCTCCCCCACGCAACAACAATTCATTGAAGCTATCCAGCACTTGTAGTTCATTTTTAAAGCGAAACACACTCTGCTGTTGCAGCTTTAGATTATATTGCTTCACACCATGTTTATGGTCATTTACCAAACTCCGCGTACTTGACCGAAACAATCGTATCGTGCTTTCAAAGGTAGCCTTTGTATCCTGCAGCAAACGTAACGTCATATCACCCATCTTCCGCTCCGCCTCCTTCACTGGCACTGAGAAATTATGGAATTTCTGAATCAAAAACTCGGATAACTTTGTGGGCGTAATGGCATTGTAATAGGAAACCATTTCAGTGACCGTTTCGTTGGCCGTATGCCCAATTCCGGTCAATACAGGCAGCGGGAATTCAGCTATGGCTTTTGACAGCACATAGTGATTAAAACTGGAAAGCCCAATATCGCCACCGCCACCGCGGATGATGGCTACTGCGTCAAAGTGATGTTGCACTTTTTTAATGCGTTCCAATTGTTTGGTTATTTCCGTTACGGCCTTATCGCCTTGCAGAATTGAGGGAAATAAAAAAGTAAAAAAACGATACTTCCAAGGATTCCCGTTCAACACACTTAAAAAATCCTCATAACCTTTACTAGTTTCTACTGAAATAATCGCAATTCGCTGGGGCACCAATGCCAGTTTTCGGGTTTTGTTTAGTTTAAATACGTCTTCCTCCTGCAGCTTTTTAATTGTTTCCTGCTTCTCCTGTTCCAGATCGCCCAAAGTAAAGCTCGGATCAATATCCAGTATCTGTAGAGACAAACCGTGTACCGAATGAAAATGTATCCTGGCCAAAAACAATATTTTAATGCCGTCCTGTAACGGTTCTTTTAAAACCTTCAAAAAGCGCTTGTTGATATTCTCATAATCAGCACGCCACAGGTTGGCACGAAGCTGCGCTATTACCTTCCCATCACGCTTTTCTACCAAATCCGGATAACAATGTCCAGAATGCTGATACAGATTCAGCTTATTCATCTCCGCCTTGATCCAATAAGATTGTTGGTATCGTTTTGCAATAGCATTTTCGATACTTCGCGTTACCTGATATAACGAAAACACCTGCCGGTTAGCTATGGATTCTGACATTTGAATAATCTAATTGTTCTAACTCTTAAAATTAGAAATAATTTTTAGCGTGATATGAGAATATGGAATTGTTGTCTATTCCATTACCTTTTATGATCTCATATCTTCTATAGCATCCATTAAATCATATTCATGTACTAAACAAATCTGATGGCCGGCCTTTCTCATTTCTAAGGCCTTTTCCACTTTCCGTCCGTAACAAGCAAATGCCCAAGCTTGATTTCCATTATCCCCCACAATTAAATAGTCAGTTTTTTTTGTAACCGATTTTATTGGAATGCCACCCATATCTGAAATAAGATTTTCCAATTCGCTACGGTTACCGCTTTTTAAAACTCCAGTAACACAGAATGTTTTGCCATCAAAATCTATATTGGGATCGCTGGTGCAATGTCCTGAAATATTTATATCGGCGGTCTCATTATCAATTTGTTTAGCTATTTCTTGATTTTCAATATTTACAAATTGATTTAGGTATGCTTTTAAAACCAATATTTCTTCTTCCTCAATTATTCCGTCCGACACTATGGATAGAATTAAGCTTCTTATTTCATCATAGGGATAATAAGTGCTTAAATGTGTATTTTGTTCAAGCCAAGCCTCGAGGTCACGAACCTCCTTTTCATTTATAATTCCATCTGCTAAAATTCCGTGGCAAATACCTTGTAGTGTTTGTAGATCAGTCGTTAATGCCCTGTAATAATAATTATCCGTTTCGTATTTCTGACAGAGCCAGAATAGGTCCTCTATTGTTTCCGTTGCCGGAATATTATTGCAAACCGTTTCCTCAATGATAGTCATAAATTCTTTAAACGGGTTTCTATTTATTAAGGCCTTGTGGTTTTCTGCCCATTCTTTGAGCTCATTCATTTCCTTTATGTTTACCTCTTTGTCTAAATTTATTCCAAGCAAAATTCCCTTCAATGAATTAATGGCTTTATCGGCTCTTGCTTTGGAAGTAAATACTTCCAATTCTTTTTGATTTAAATCGCTCATAGACTATACTTTATTTATTTTAAAAACTTTTAAAATACCATTTTCCCATCCTGTTGATTAATTGAATTTTTTGGAGGTAATTGGAATTTGAGCCCGTTGCAATTTCTATTTCAGCGCTATCATCGTATATTTTTGGCACCCCCATAATCCGGGCATTCCTAAAATTTTCCACAAAATGTGATTGAATATCCCTAGGCTGCATCTCTACTAAACATATTGCCCGTGCATCTCCGTCATTTTCTCCATAGGGGTCACATAAGTTTCTTAATTTACTAAAATCCCAACTTCTTGCTGCTTCAAAAAGATAGTTTACCACTCCAACGGGAGTATCTTGAAATTCATATGTTTCGCGTAAATTAGAAAGGGCAATCTCGTTTTGGATTTTAGAGATATTTGTAGTCAATGAACTAATTTTTCCATTTTGTTCTATTAGCTGCTTTTCCTTCGTAACGCTTGAACGTCCTATCTGAAATTCATTTATTTCATTTAGCTTAATCTCTTCTTGTTCCAATAGTTTCTTCAATCTATCTACTTCATTTTCTAAGTATATTTTAAGTTTAGATTTCCCAACCTCAATTTTTTCTATATGAATCCTTTCTTTTTCTTTATATAAAAAATTCTGTTCAATTTGAGCTTGTTCTAGTTCAAGTTCTTTTGTGCCTTTTCCACACGAAATTGTGAGGATGATAAATACAAGAAGTAAGAAGTAATTTCTTTTCATATTTCTTATTTTTATATTGATAGTTATAAAGTGCCTATAAAATATTCCCAATATATTACTGTAAATGAATTGATTAGTTAAAAATATAAATTTAAAATAAAATTAATCTTCCCTAATTCTGAAACCTTATGGGTTTGAAATAGACCAATAAAAAGAGTTATTAAGATTTTATTTAACTTTTTAAAACTTCCATTAATTCCTTCTAAAATTAGCTAACTCCCAACTTGCCAAAGATTCTCCATCCCTTAATAGACCCCTCGCACAATCAATAATCGCTTGATATTCATCTAAGTTATTAATCCGGGTCCAGCTTTTTCTGTATTTATTAGGAATACATTTTTGAATTCTGCTGTCAATAGGAAAATGTGGTGGCTCCGGCAGCCAACCCAAACACCAATAATATTTTAAAGATAAATTGAGTATTTTTTGGACAGTCCCAACATTTAACTCGCCATTGCTAAGTAGTTTTGAAAAACTTCGCGTATAATCTATTATAGATATAATATAAGCTTTGTGATTTTGGTCTCCAACTTGCTTTTTGTAGGCAGGAAGAATCTCATCTACTATATAGCTTTGTAAACCCTCTCTAAAAATTTCTCGCTCCTTTTCCCCCACACCTGCATTATAAATAGTATTGCGCTGAAAAGCCCCTCCAAAACTCAACATCCAAATTTCATCCTTTAGAAAATCTCGTTGTGCCTGCACCATAACTCAAATTTTTATAAATCATTAATATCCTTCTCAATCATCTTAAACTCATCCTTAACAGCATCTCCCATATAAAAATCTAAAAGATCTTTCTTGGTTAATGTGCCAGTTTGTAAAAACTGGGTTAAATATTTCTGGTTAAAGTCCATCAACAGCATCGACTTTTCTATCTGCTTTAATATCTCTCGGTTGGTGTCAATGTTCCGTTCCACCAAAGTTTTAATGGTTTTTATTTCGTGGATGTCTTTTATGATACGGGTAACAATTATACTTAAGACATCTTTATCCAATTCAACATTCCTGGCATTAAGTGCTATATCCCGCGCCAACATATAAGCAATAACCAAATTGGTATAATCTCCTTTTTGTGAATCTATAATTGCTATAAACCCAATCTCAGGGATATAACCCACGTTCTCGCAAAATTTTAAAATAGAATTATCCACCAAGGAAATGTCAAAAACAATCAGGCTTACCTTGCTATTTCTATTGGCATCTGCCTCAATAAGTTGGCTCCAAGCCGTATCTGTTTTTCTAATAAACAAATCTTTGCCCTCTATTGGACCAAGTTTTACGCTTTTATCAAACTTGCATTCTATTACTATTTTTAAATCGGAATTCCCGTTTACCTCACAAATTATATCCCCTGTTTTATTGCGTGCCAAAGCACCAGCTGCATTGCCAGTTAACAATGCCCTATCAGGCATTCTTTTACTTTGAAAATACTCATTCAAAAACTCGGCAATATCATCTTCTGCTAAAGAACCTTTTATAGTGGATTTATAAAACAACTCTTTCTTCATTTCAAAGATCATCTTTAAGCTTTCCAGCTCGGTTCCCAATTCATTGGAGGTTTTGGAAAGGAAGGAAGAAATACGGTCTTCCATTAAGGCGAGCACCCCAATATATAGGGCACGTATTAGCTTTTCATCTCTTTCTGAAGCTGGCAGGTTATCAAAATAACTAAAGACAATTGGATTGTCCAGTTCAAAATTTTGGATCTCTATGCGTTTAAGTTTTTGGTTTATTTTAAGCATATTTTGCTTCAATTAAATTAATTATTTGAGATATTTTTAGATTTACCCCAGAATAAAAAGCGTCTTCATCCTCTTTATCACTATTGAGAAATACTATAAGATGTTCCCTCAAACTCTCATAAGCAATTTGAATATCTTTGTTAAAAAAGGATGAATGACTGGTTGGCTTTTCCAAAAAATAAACAAAGTCGTTAAGCGTAGAAATTAAGAATTTATCATTTTTTATAACATGCCTTTTATCTTCTTTACATTTTTCAAATCCTATTTTTATATTTTTTAAAATTTCAATAAAGTAGGCTTTGTCTCTTTGTCGGATTAAGTTAGTAAGTAAAATAGGGCTGATGCTAAAGTATCTACTTAAAGAGTTCTGTATATATAAAGTTGAAATTGATGGCAAGTGAACATTTAAATCTGATTCAATACTTGCAATTTTCTTTTTGGCTTCATCAATATTTGTATCATCTATTCGGTTTTCAAGGTTTTTTTGTTTTTCTTTTAGATCCTGTATAGAAATAAGATTTACTAGTATTGGCAAAAATATTCCTATTAATGCCATAAAGCCAATTCCAATTGCCATATAAAGATTTAACCTATCAATGTCTTTATCAATAATAGTTTCAGCTCTATTTCGCTCATTAAAAACTTCTTCTGCTAATGAATTTATATTTTTATTAATTTCAATTATATCACTTCTATAAATTTGAACGATAGAATCCTTATGGCTAAGTTTTTCAATATCAATTAAATTTGTTTTTACATTTGATAACCTTTCATATTTTTCGTGGTATTCTTTTTTAAATTTCTCAATATTTTCACTCGTTTTATTCCAATGAAATAAAAATAGTGCAACCACAAGTATTGAAAAAATAATAAGAATAATGTTTGTTAGGTTCACCCCTCTCTTCGTTTGACTCATAATTGCTGAATTGAAATTTTCTTTGGTAATTTATAAAGCAGTTCCCAATACTTAGTTTCTTCATTTGAAATTGCAGGACTACTATCTATATCCTTAATATCAAACATTCTTGCCACAAACGTTTTATCGATTAAAAACATTTTGTTTTCATTATGTAGATTCGAAATAGGTTCATTTGAATAATCATCTATAGCGTCTAATGCACTTCTGAAAATCAAATCATCGTGTGTAAATAAAATGAATTGAAGGGGCATATCAGGAGTGTATTTATAAAAAAGTTTAATGATTTTCTGAAAGAAAATTGAAAATGAATTTTTGCTAATAAAATCGCTTGCAAAAAATAAGTCATCCATTACTAATGGTAAATTTACTTTGTATCTCATTCGTGTCGATAGAGCAATACTCAAGCTAATCATTAAACAAAATACCTTGTATCGAAAAGTATTGAAATAAATATCGGGGGTTGTAGATTCACCATTTTTCTGAACAATTTTCGCCATTATTACCTCTGTTTGAAATATTTCACCTTCCACATTTCTATCAACTTTTTCTAAACTTAGTACTAAGTTTATAGACTCTTTTTCATCAATGAAATCATTCATTATTTTTTCGACAACTTCCTTAATTGATTTAAAATAACCCGTGACGATTCTGTCCTTTTCTTCAATAAGATTTAAATTGAAAAATTTAATCTCTTCTTTAATCCTTTTAAAGTTTTGAACTTGTAAATCCGCAGATTTCAATTGCAATTCCAAATCTTTGATTGCTTTTTCGATAATTGGAATAGATGCGTTATTTTCCTTTATTTCTTTTTCAAGTGCTTTGATTTTTTCGTTGATAGACAAATAAGAACTATCACTTAATATTTTAATGACTTTTTGAATCTGTTCTGCTCGTTCTTTAATGAAAAGATTAATTTCATCTATTTTCGATGGTATAAATTCACAAATGAGTTCCTTGTTATCAATCAAAAAAATTGAAAGCTTACTGAATTCCTTATCTGTAGGGAATTGTTTGTCAGATAATTGTTTTAAATAATCAAATAATTCATCATCAAGTAAGTGAGGTGTCAGTAACATCATCAATTCGCTTTCTTTATATATTAAATTATCCAAACTTGCTTGTTTAGATAATATCGAGCGTTGAGTAAAAAGTATTTCGCTCAAATACTTTAAAGATTTTAATGAATCAAATAAATTATTTGATAGGTTTCTGTAAGCAAGTTTTATTTTTCTTTCAGTTTCTTCATATTTTTTAAGGTTATCTATTCTTGCTTTAACACTTCCCTTTATTTCCTCAATTGTCTTTTTTGAATCTTGGCAAAATGGACAATCATCTTTGTTTTCAGATAAACTTAAACCTTGTTCTAGAAATCCCTTTTCAATATTAATATCTTGAATACCAGAAATTGAAATGTATTCTTGATATGACTTTTGAAATTCCTCAATATCATTTTTTAGTTTTGAAGATTCTGAACTTATTGAAGGTGTTTCTTCTATTGTTCTTTTAAGTTCATTTATTAACTCAATTGTATGGATTGAATTTGGTTCTAATTCTTCTCCCTTTTTTAATTCATCTAGTTCAATTTGCTTGGACTGAATTAAGGCAAGTCTATTTTTTATAATTTCCTCATTCGCTTTAACCTCAGTATATAGTTTGTTTTGCTGATTCAATTCTTTTCTTCTTGAATAATTCGGTATTTGTTCAGTAATTGCCAATAGGTCTAAAAACTCATTTAATCCTAATGCTTTTGCAATTATGTTATGAAAAGAATAATCTAATTTTTGATCTGATGTTTCGTAATCAATCCTGCCATTTTCAATTATATCATATTCGGTAATAAAGTGGCTTATAGGGTTAAATACTTCAATATAATCTTTGGGAAAAATTTTATGATCCAAGGTAAATTCACCTTCAAAAGTTTCAATTTTACAGTTAGGTTTCCCTAAAAGAGGAAATCTTTTTAAGTAATCCAAAAACTCACTTTCGCTTATATTGTTTTTTTTAGTTCTTAATTTTTTTTCTCCAATTTCATTAGCAAAAATCATTTCTAAACCTGCAAAAAGAGAGGATTTACCTGTACCATTATTAGCTAAAACGATAGCGTTATGACAAATTTCATCTTCAATTAAATTTATGCCGTATGGTATGTTTTTGCTTTCTTGAAGTGAAGGTATTCCTCTAAGATTTGAGATTTCGATTTTTTTTATTCGGTAATCCTTGTTTTTATATGTATCTGGATTTACAATACTTTGATTGGCTTCAATGTCTCCTTCTAATTTTCTAAAATCAAAGTCCTTTATATTTGAAATATTAAGCAAACTCATTAAACTATCGAAGAAAGTGCTTTTGTCCTTGAAATCCAATCGACGGTAATAAAATGCTATTACTTTTGATATTACTCTTTCAGCAGAATCTTTCTGAGCAATATCGATAAGAGTTTTTCTGAAATTTGCTGTTTCCATAATTACAATTCTTTATATATTTCAATCATCCTAATATCTCCTTTTGTATACTTAGGTCTGTTGCCTTCAAAGGTTTGATTTAGTATTTTTAAATCAACTATTTTATCAATTGTAAATAACCCCCAATCCGGTACAGCAATACTTTCACTTGTTCCATCTATCTGAAATGCAGATAAGTTGTCATTGCCTTTTGATGAAACACCAAATGTATGTGGCTCCACAATTCGGTGATGGTCCTTATAGAAAAACTCCAATAGTTTTCTATTCTCAATCGCTTCAATAATTATATCATTCATTATGTTTACATTTTTTGAAACTCATATCCTGCCTTTTTAATATTTCTGTCAAAATATTGACCGTGAGAATTTGCATTCATCAATTCCGCATAAACATTTTCGGTAACATCAAAATATTGATAAATTCCACCGTGGTTAAATTCTATTTCAAGAATTTCATTTTCCGCATCATACCCAATCGAGGCTAAATTAGATGAACTTACTGATTGTCTTTTCATAATATTACTTGTTTTAGCTATAATTATATTTCTCCTTAATTTCATTCATAAAATAAGCTCCTTGAGAAGGAGAGCTCATCAACTCCTGATAAACCTTTTCCGGCACATCAAAATACTGATAAACAGCTCCATGGTGAAATTCTATTTCTAAAACTTGTGCTTCTTTATCGTAGCCTATAGCGGCAATGTTGGAAGAATCTACTGGAATTCTTTTTATCCCTGTATTACTGTCTTTTGAAATAATTGCGAGTACCCTTTTACCTAATTCAGTAGTATAATATTTCTGATTTTTACTTGTTGGCTTATCAGGCAACGTTTGTTTTAACCATTCACCCTCCAAAAGCGGTTTTATATAGTTATCGAAATTTCTGCTATTATTATACAAATCCAATTTTTCCATAATAGATAAACGGTTTTGTGGCTTTTCACAATAGGTTAATACCTTTAGATAAGTAGATTCTAAAAGTTCAAGCAACTTAGGCTCTACTTGGTCTCTTTTTAGTATTTTTCGCGACCTAAGACGCTTATTTATTTCGAATAATGATCTTAAAATCAATTCTTTATCTTCGTCCTTTCTTAGGTCATCTTCCTGACCTAAGATAGAATTCGTGAGCGGGTGTACAGAGAGGACACACAAAAAATAAGTATTGTTTTCATCCGTTTCAAAAATGGGAGGAGGTGAACCATTTTCGGCTAGACTTTTGTGAATTATAGGCAAGCCCGTTCCTCTCCCTTCAGTAAGTTTTAATTCCTTCAAGAATCCACCTATTTTACGATTTCTGTAATCCCGTGCCACTACTCTTTGCTTATTGAGCATAGCCTGGTTAATAGGTGGCAAAGGACCAGGAAAACTTAAGATTTCAATTTTATCTTTATGGATTTGAATCTCAACAGGATTTGCTCGTTCATAACTTTTATGATATACTGCATTAACTACCGCTTCTTCTATGGCCTGGAAAGGATAATTGAAAAAGCGTATGGATTCAGCCTGCTTAGCAGATTTAACCACCAATTCTTCAACGATATTTGATTTAAAAAACTGCAGTACATCCCTAATTTGCTGAATAATAGAACCAGAAAATATTTTTTCAGTATAATTTTTACCAACCTCATTTTTATGAATTATCAAATCAACAGTCGCTCCGGAAAAATATTTTTCAGGATGTTCATTAAACAAGAGCAAACCAGCATTTGTAGGACGTAATAACTCGTCAGAACCTTTAACTATCATTAGATGTCTGCACAATTCAGAGAATGGGATTTTTGTACTCTCTTCATAGAGGGAACTCATCACTTCTTTTAAGTAATTTTGAATCAAGCGCAAACTTAGATCATCTAAGGTAGCGGTTTGGTTTATTCGGTCATCAAAGGGGATGCGTGCCGTGAGTTCAATCAACCTTCTTTCGTCATCAGAACCATCTTTTACTTTTATCGTTTTTGAGCCGCGTTTTATGTACATCGCTCTTTCAGTTCTTTTTTCACTTAAACTAATGGGCGCTTTGTAGGGTCTATTATCCCCAGCGGGCGCAAAAATGACTAGAATATGTCTCTCGTTCATTAAATAAGGTTGGGAAACAGGAGTATAAGTTGGGCTTAATTTATGAGACAGTTCAATCAGTTTTTTCTGTATGGCATCCAATTCCTCAACCTGTAAACCAAGAGGCGGTAACTTGGCTTTCCCATTTTCTTCTTCTACTCCAATAATAACATAACCTCCATCCCAATTATTGATATCATTGGCGTATGCGCATAATGAATGAATTATATCCACAGGATTCCATCCTTTTTTTAACTCAATACGATCCCATTCAACAGTATTGCCGTGCAGTAGTTCTTCTATGTTTATGGGTAGTGCCATAATACTATTTCTTATTTATTCTTTTTTTAAATAAGGTTCCTTTTATTAATAACTCAAATATAAATATAGCTTAGCCACAACTTTTACGGAAAACCGTAATGAAGGCTTAATTAATCGGGGAGAATACCAAATATAAAGTTTTTTATTAAATAGGATCGTTATCTATTTCATTTTTAGAAGATACCGAAAAAACAAAGCCGCTCAAAGCAGCTTATATTCGTTGGTTTTTAAAAGTTATGAGGTTGCAACGGTTACAGTTGTGACCATTAGTTTTTATTCTGACATTATTTCTAAAACCTCTGCTTGTCCAATTTTATTTGGCCCTTCGTGAATCCACCAAATTCTTCCCTTTTTAACCAATTCATTTATATTTTGATGTTTTAAAAATTGAACCTTTACTATCTCAGTTTCGTTTGGTAAAATCAATTCCTTTTCAAAGTCAACTTGTCCAATATAAGTCGTCACAAAATCAATACAATTCTCCTTATACTCAAAGACGTGATTGGGTCTATAGCCGGTTTTTATTCCTGTTTTTCTTCCTCCAATTTCAGTTGGATAAAGAGTGAGTTTTGCTTTAATTTCTATAAAATCCGAAATCATATAACTCTATTAGAGATTTTAAAATTTCATAATTTCCATCGCTATTTTTTGAATAAAGTCACACAATTCGTCTATCCAAAAAAACTAAGATTAAATTTTAATTATGGAGAATATCAAACATAATAATTTTGCTTAAAGGAATTAACGTTTGACTTCAAACTTTATGCTCCAGTCCAACAATCAATTGTCTATTTACTAACCCGGTAACCTAATCTTCAATCAAAGCAAAAATCATCTCGGTGACCGAGTGTTTTTTATGATGCGAAGCGGAATAAAAAATGTATGGAGGCCACCTCAAACTCAAACCCTCCCATTACGGAATACCATAAGAGTGTGTTGCTAAGTTGGGAAGTGAGCATGGGCAGGAGGCGTTTTTAAATTATACCTACATGCATTGCACTCGTTGTTAACTGGGCTAGATTTTGGACATTAAAACTTACCATTAAATTATTAAGTGTTTTTTCTACTGTTGATAGATTTAAAGACAATTTATCAGCTATTTCTTTTTGACTATTTCCTTCCGATATTAATTTCAGTATTTTTATTTGAATATCATCAAAGTTTGTCGCCAATTTAAATCTATTAGGTTGTTGCCCCTGCTTTAGTAATTCGATATCAGATTTAAGTTCAAGAATTACTTTTTCCGATTCTGTGACTGTAGGAGAGTCACTTTTGGTTATATTTAAAAAAGCGGGTAAAATCGATCGTAAGGGAGTAGCGATTGTTTCTTTTATTGTACGTACAATATTATCCTTTAAAATTGTACCCCAATCGGGAACATTTTTATCATATAAAATTATTCTTAAAGCTCTAAGGTCAAAAGGAATATCTTCAATTGTTTCAGATATTAATATGACCGGTTTTGATGAGGCGTGAGCTAGGCCCAGCTCGTAAAACACATTTGCATTTTGATTTGTTAAATCTGCTAATATTATTTGCGATTTTTGTATCGCATCCCAGATATCATTAACTATTGTTCCAGGCGTGTAAATATCATCCGCACGAATAGGTTCTAAGTTAGCTTCCCGTATGGCTATACTATAAATCTTTGAATAATATTCATTAAAATAGCCTTTGAATGGCATTATTGTAAAGCAGAATTGCTTAGAATTGTCTTTTGTCATTGTTTTTATAATAAAAATATTAACGTTTTGTGTTCTGAGCCTTATTCAATCTATATTATTTTTTTAATGTATCTAATTTCCTATTCATTTCTTCAATTGCATTATTTGATAAGGACAGCAAAACTTTTAAATCATTATTAAGTTTCTGATTTTCAAGAGTTAGTTTTTTCAACTTTTTCATCCATTCTATTTTCATAGTTATTATTAGAATAAGTAGTAAGAAAAAAAGTTAATAATGAACCAACTAATAAAAAAATTAAATTTATGATATTATCATATTTAAGCTTCCTTAGGGTTTTAAGACTCAATTCCGTATTTGCTTTAATATTTCTAATTTCCAATACCTTTCGATGAATTCCTTCAGTCTGTAGTAATTCTTTAATTTCATTAGGAGTGTCCTTGTCTAAATAATCGTGCTGTGGATTCATAAAAATAATTGTATAAAAATAATTTTAGAGCTTTTTCACTGGGAGAATACCAAATATAACTATTATGGCGGTTTCAAAGGTCATTGAAGGCCATTACAAATGCAACAATAAATAGACACGCTTTCTGCTTCGATTTGGCTTAATACAGGCGCCAGAGGGATGAAATATAATGTCTTGGCACACGCGATACTCCTGTTTGAATGTATTAGAATAATATAATTATTCTAATTTATAGAAATCCATAAATGCATTAGATCTACATCATCAGTCCTTCTATGTGCAACAGAGTGAAAAACAGAATAATCTGAGGCGTATTGGGATTCGTAAAGCAGTTCATCTGATTTCCATGTGGTTGCGGGAAGTTTGCACAAATCGTCTATCCAACCATTTACTGATACATGCCAATATTTAAAACCTTGGTCTTCTACAAAACCAAGTAAACCACATTCAGACAAACCTTTTCCATGCTTTTCTGATTTATATCTTTCTATCCCGCCATTATTTTTATCTCCTATGACATATTCCTTTTCTCTCGAAATTACTGGTGACGGTAGTCTCTTACTTTCGACAGAGTATATCGACGAAAGCTTTACATTTTGTTCATTCAGATAAAAGAAGAAATCTGAGAACCCTTTACTTTGATTATAAACATCTTGGTATTGTCCCTCAACATTAAAAGGATAATCATTCTTTCTTATAAGTATTTGAGCCTGCTTAATATACAATTGGGTCAAATCGTTTTCATTAAGCCTCTTTTTCTTGTGAAATTCGGACTTCAAATAGGATTTAAAATGAACCACAGTCGCAACCATACATTCTCTTGCAAGAGCAATTATTTCTCCTTTGGGTAGCTCAATATTAGGTTGAGAAAAACCGAATATGTTATCTTCCGCTATCATCAAAAACCTGCATTCGAAAAGTCGGAGAAACATTTATCTGCATCACGATATGCCGTCAGAGAAAGCCAATATCTGTATTGATTAGGTTTAATAAAAACAATCACATCCTTTTGAGGGTATAACTTAATGATCCTTTTAATAGATAATTGTTCAGAAACTACATTGTCCGTTAAGGTTTCAATATTGAGCTTTGATAAATCTTTATGAAAGTCCGGCTCAGAATTTTTGGTGTCAAATTTGAATACTGTTGCTATTAATGAGTTATCTAATTCTACTACATCGCTCAACCTGAATTTCGATGCCTGCTCTTCTCCGTAAACAATGTTTAAGGCTCTTGAAAATTCAACACCATATTTCTCAATAATTGTCTTTATATTATTTTCTCCTTTGATTGGGAAAGTCGCTTTAGATCCTTCGCCATTGATATAGAAACTTTGTTGAAAATTCAAGCAATCTTGTATAATATTTTTATCATAATCGGAAAGCAAAGATTCATCTTCAATATATGGGGTATTCTTTAAGTCCTTTAATAAAAAGGTATTATTCCTGTTAATTAACGTTTCAGCGCTTGTTGCCAGGAAATAGAATTGATGAAAGTTTGAAAACAACAACAAATTGTTTGCTAAGGATTTTAAAATATTTTTATCTCTATTTATATTTGATATCCCAACCAGTCTGTGCTTAAATGAAAACGTTCTCTCATTATAAAATATAGGCAATCTACTACCTCCAAGTTTTTCCCAAATTATAATATTAGGAGCTGTAAATATTTTTTCGTCAGGTACATAAGCAAAAGTTGAGTCACCATCAATATCTGTTAGCATTGAATAGTCTAAAGATTGCTCATCTATAGCATTGTTTGGAAGAGTTTTTATTTTATAAATAAAGGGCGGCTTTTGCTTAATTTTCCTTCCATAGATAAAACCCTCGCTAATTATGCAGTTACGTTTATTTAAAATATCTATAAGTTTAGGTAATATTTGCACTTTTTCAACAAGATTCCTAATCCTTCCTCCTCCAAGCAAGTTGTTTTTCCAAACAAACTCATTTGAAATAGCCGTTTGTTTATTAATGAAATGAAAATCATAATCGTCAATCTCGAAAAAGATTCGTTCTATTGTTGCTATAGTTCTTCGAAAAGTTAGATGTAAAAGGTTTTTACTGAAATCAGGCTTTTCATTTCTGACGAAGACAGCAGCTGATGCTACATCTGCACCATTATCCCAAAGGGATTTATTTCTTGCTAAGGCAGTAAAATCAAAAATCTGAACAACGTTGTAGTTTGAGAACAAGGCCCTTTTATAATCGTTTGATGTACTGTTATAAAGTAATCCCGACGATTTTATAATCAAACAAGACAAACCGTTTTCTTTTAAATAAGAAAAAGATTCAGCTAAAAACTTTAAAGCAATCTGTCCTTGGGGAATAGTAACATTCCGATTTTCAAATTGCCATTTATTGGTGTAGTTGGAAAGAGCGCCCCTTTTAAAAGGAGGATTCCCAATTACTAAATCAAATTTTTTATTCCTCAGAGACTCACACTGAAAAAAGTCTGAGCAAATCAGATTCTGTTCTGTTAAATCATCAAAGCGTAATTCGTTGATGATTTTTACGGGATTTAGTTCATTACAAAGAGCCAGACTTAAGCTAAAAGAAGCTAATTTTATTGCTTGTTGCTCTTTATCAACTCCATAGATGTTTTTCAACAAAAACTTTAAATCCTGAATGTCTGGATGATTCATTTCATTTTGAAGTCTCCAAATCTGAACTAATCGCTTAAAAATTACTACCAAAAAAATCCCCGATCCACATGCTGGGTCTAAAACCTTAAAGTCAGTAAGATTTAACTCTCCAAATTTCTTTAATGGAATGCACTCATCAACTAATAATTTAGCAAGATGAGAAGGCGTATAGAATAATCCTTTCTCTTGTTTATCCTCTCCTAAAAACTCTTCATACAATCGACTGATTAATTCTACAGGAATATATTTAAACTCAAAATACCTTAGATTATAATCAAATTCAGCTTGCTGTGAACCGATGTCTGTTTTGTCCGTTGATAAAAAGTCTCCAAGAATGTTTAAATTTAAAGATTGTAGTTCGCTTTGCTCTTCCTCAGACCAAGTAAATAGATTCCCATTGAAATCTTTATTCAAATCAATCAACAGGTCAACAAATTTTCCTTTCCGTAATACTTCATCAAAAGTACTCGCATCATTATACTTTTTGAAATACTTTTCCGACAAAAGCTTATTGCCACTGCTGTCAATACGCTCTTCTAAGTATTTGACTAATATGGCCTGTACAATAACCTTATTGATTAAAGTAGCCGAATCGGAATGAGTACGTTTCAACTCTTTACTTACATTTCTGATATTCTTTATCAGTGTATCATAAGCAGAATTTTGAAACTTGAATTTTTTTCTCAGCTCTTCCTGTTCCCAAAAAAGACCAGTTTTAATTTTAACGGCAAATTGTTCATTAAACAAGTCGTGGGCTTTACCAGCCAAATTCAAATTGGATATTAGGTATTCTGGCCTAAATTTTTTGGTTACGTGTTTTGTACAATCAACTATTTTTATTTCAGTATTGAAAAAGAAACAGGCTAATGGCACTTCGCCACTGCTCCAAAGATTGGTTTGGATAGTCGCAATCGAGTTGTCCTCTTCGTTAAAATTTTTGTCTGTAAGATCAAAAAGATAAACCTGTGGCCTGTAGCTCCCGTTTAGCTGTAATCGAAAATATACAGCAGTTGCTTCTAAATGCCGTGCTGTTTCTAAATTGAATGCCAGAAGGGGGTCAGGTAGATTTTGTTCACCAACCAAAAACAACAGATTATCTCCTTCAAGGCCTAATTTCTTTAGACCTCGAGAAAATGGTTCTTCAATGTTTTTAGGTAAACTCACGCAATTTTTATTGTTTGAAAAAACTATAAGATATGGATTGTATCAAACGTATAAAGATACAATTTATGTACTTTAATTTTCAAACATAATAAAAGTATAATTGTCTCAGTGATGTACTGGCTAAAAATTGACCTTTACGTATTTTTTAATAATTGTTATAGCCTATATTTATCTTCAGTATCTCGTCGAGAGTTAAAGGATTTTAAAATAATTATTCATGGCCGTAATAGCTGGAATTATTGTTTTCTTTTTGTGGCTTTTCGGAGTAGTGGAATTTTAGCTTTTTTATATAAAGCTTTTTATAACGTAGTCCCGACAGAAACAGATTATGACTTAAAGCTTTAATTCTTAATTTCTAAAAGTTTATTATATTTCTCTAGTAATAAGTAATATTTTTCTTTTAGTACATCAATTTGTTTAAGAGCATCTTTAAGAGTGGTAGGTTTTCCTGTTTCGGTATAATCAATACTATTAATTTCAGGAATATCTTTCGAAAAATCAATTTCTAAATTTCTTCCATATTGAATTAGTATGTGAAGAGATAGATTTTCCTGTTCAATATGTTTGTAATAAGAAGATCTAGAATAACCAGCTTTATTTGCTGCCACTTTAACGGCAATTCCACTATTTTTAATAGCATTTTTTAAAATATCCCCTCTATGTACACTTTTCTTACTCATGGATGTAAATTTCTTAAATGATTTGTGTAAAAAAGTGAACATTTATGTGTAAATTTGTTTACTTTTGTTTATATTTGAATTTTGCAACTAAATATCTTTGTTAGATTTTAATTGCAAACTAAATTTGCGATTCTTCTAAGTGCAAAAAACTAGAAGCTTTCGCTTTGAATCTCGACTTGAAAACTGGTAATTTTTAGACAACGAGATGATAAGCAGATTGGCTCGTAACCCGGGGTGCGGCCTCTCTTATCGTTGTCAGGTATACCAGTACCCCAAGTCGGTAAGTTGAGTTCCGCGCCCTTTTGTATTGGGCTTGGTCGCTTTTTCTTCCCTCAACTTTCTTTCAAGGCAACTGTTTCTTCTATCCAGAAGCTTCGCAACTAATTTGTAACCAAAAAGATTTTGCTTATGAATAATAAGGATGGTGAATTGAAGCTATATCCAATTCCCCCCTTTGAAGGGGGCTAGGGGGATGTACCCTTCGAAGAGCCTGTCCCGAGCTTGTCGAGGGAGAGATTTAGAGGGATGTAAACCGTCTCACGCTTCACGACCCACGAAAAAAAAGGCTCCTCACCCCCTTCGGGGGCCGGGGGACTTAAAAAAAGGCCCTCACACCCTGTTGCGCAACGTGTGAAAGGCCAACATTAAGTCAGTTGTCTAATTTAACATTACAAAAGTATGAAAAATTACTACCGGCGAAGCTATGCCCTAGCACTAACTTTTGCCCTCTTTCTCACTTACAACTCCCCTATTTTTTCACAGAACCTTCCCCTAAAAACAATTAGTGGAACAATTACCGACACCAATGGCCTCCTTAGTGGCGTCAACGTACTGGTAAAAAACACCGCCCGAGGGAGCATCAGCGATCTGGAAGGCAGATATGCAGTTACCGCTTCCGCAAACGATACGCTGGTGTTTACTTACATAGGCTATAAACTGCAGGAAGTGGCAGTTGGCAGTCACACTATACTAAACGTAACGATGCAGTTGGATGCTACTGCTTTGGACCAAGTAGTTATCAATGCGGGCTACTACAAAGTTTCCGATAGGGAGAAGACTGGGAGTATTTCGCGGGTTACCGCAGTGGAGATTGAAAACCAACCCGTTTCAAACCCTCTGGCCGCTATACAGGGCAGGATGGCTGGTGTAAATATTGTCCAGACCACTGGTGTCCCAGGAGGTGGGTTTTCCGTCCGCATCCGTGGCCGCAACAGCATCCGTGCCGATGGTAGCGAACCTCTTTATATTGTGGATGGAATACCATATCCCTCCCAATCCCTCGGTAATACTGAAGTTTCCAACGTAATGGGTCAGGCACAAAGTCCCTTAAATGGCATAAGCCCAACCGATATAGAAAGCATTGAGGTTCTTAAGGATGCCGATGCCACCGCCATCTATGGTTCCCGCGGCGCCAATGGGGTGGTGCTTATCACTACCAAAAAAGGAAAGGTTGGTAAAACTACGCTAACTTTGGGTACTTCTACGGGCGTGGGAAGTCTCACGCGTCGAATGGATTTGCTCAATACAGAGCAATATCTGGCAATGCGTCGCGAGGGGTTTGCCAATGATGGCATTACGGAATATCCTGCCAATGCCTATGATATCAATGGCACCTGGAACCAGACCCGCTATACCGACTGGCAGGAAGTGCTTCTGGGCAATACTGCTTACTACAATACATTAGAGGCATCCATTACGGGTGGAAGTATCAATAACCAATTTCTAGTAAAAGGAAGCCATCGTAAGGAAACCACTGTATTCCCAGGAAATTTTGATTATAAAAAAAATTCCCTCCTTTCCTCCTATTCCCACACATCTGAAGACCAAAAATTACGTCTCCGTGTTACCGGAAATTATGTTAGTGACAATAACCGACTCCCTACAACGGCCTTCGTTCATCCCGCCTTAAACCTTCCCCCCAATGCCCCTGCCCTCTATGATGAAAACGGGGAGCTTAATTGGGAAAACAGTACCTTTTCCAATCCCCTCGCACAATTGGCAGCTAGCTATCGCTCCCAATCCAGTACCCTTTTGGGAAATGGGAATATAGCCTATACCCTATTTAAAGGCTTTTCCGTGTCAGCCAATCTTGGGTATAACGAAATCCATCTGGAAGAGACCAATACAAACCCTAACACAATATACGACCCCGCCTTTGGCTTGGGTTCCGAATATTCTTCCATAACAGTCAATACGGCCAAGCGCAGTTCATGGATTGTGGAACCGCAGTTGGAATATGAACATCAATTGGGTAAAATGGGATTCTCCATTTTGGCGGGAACTACCTTCCAAAGTGAAACCCGTTTCGGACGCACCCAGTATGCCATGGGTTTTACGAGTAACAACCTTATCTACGATCTCTCCTCGGCTACCGATCATATTATCCTTTCCAATAAGGAAGATGAGTACAGATACAACGCGGTATATGGAAGGATTAACCTGAACTGGCAGTCAAAGTACATCCTTAACCTAACCGGCCGTCGCGATGGTTCCAGCAGATTTGGTCCGGGCAAGCGTTTTGCCAATTTCGGGGCTGTGGGGGCGGCTTGGCTTTTTGGAGATGAAGATTTAATTAAGGAAGGGCTGCCGTTTTTGAGCTTTGGAAAAATTAGGGGCAGTTATGGCAGTAGCGGAAACGACCAGATTGGGAATTATGGCTACCTAAATTCCTATATAGGTACAGGCACTTCCTATCAAGGCATCCCTACCCTACAACCAGCCAATCTCTACAACCCTGATTACGGATGGGAAACCAATAGAAAAATGGAAATTGCGTTGGAATTGGGCTTTCTAAAGGATCGTATCAATCTTACTGCAGCCTTTTACCGAAATCGCTCTTCCAGTCAATTGGTGGGCATTCCGCTCCCAGGCACAACAGGCTTCCCCTCCATTCAGGCAAACTTGGATGCTACGGTGGAAAACCGTGGCTTGGAAATAGAGCTCAATACAGTAAACCTTAAAAACGCAAACCTTACCTGGACTACCTCCGCACAATTGACTATACCACGCAACAAACTGGTTTCCTTTCCAAACCTGGAAGGCTCTACCTATGCCAATCGATATGTTGTGGGCGAATCTCTGGATATAGCCCTATTGTTAAATTATACTGGCATTGACCCCAACACCGGCCTGTATACCTTTCAGGATTATGACGGTGATGGTGCCATATCCTTCCCGAACGATCTAAAAAAGACGGTCCGTGTTGGAGTAGATTATTATGGAAGTTTCGGCAATACGCTTTCCTATAAAAACCTCAGCTTTGATTTTTTACTCCAGTTCGTAAAACAGACAGGCTATAACTTCCAATACACTTCCGCCCCGGCTGGATTTATGGCGAACCAACCCACTGCAGTACTTGACCACTGGCAGCAGCAGGGAGATCAAGGATTCAATCAACAGTTTACAGCTGGCTTTAATGAAGACGCCTATGTCGCATATAGCTATCACACCTATAGCAATGCGGTAGTAAGCGATGCTTCCTTTATCCGTCTTAAAAATGTTTCCCTCTCCTATACTATTCCAGATAAGGCCTTCGGGAATAGATGCCGAATCTATGCCCTTGCCCAAAATCTGTTTACCATAACGGACTTTATTGGGATGGATCCAGAAACACAATCCCTCGGGCAACTTCCCCCATTACGGGTGATGAGCCTTGGAGTGGAATTAAGTATTTAACTAAAAAAATGATGAAATGAAAAAATTATTAAAAAAATATAAGGCAGTAAGAATATCGATTTTTATTTTTACGTTGGCACTATGTCTCTGGTCCTGTGAGGATTTCATTGAAGTGGACACGCCAAATTACCTGATAGGCAACGACGTCCTCTTTACGGACGCCAAAACAGTAGAAGCCGCTATGATAAGCATATACGCTAAAATGCGCGATGACATCCTTTTAACGGGGGATGCCCAAGGTCTCAGTACACTTTTGGGGCAATATGCCGATGAGTTCGACTATTACAGCCCTTACGGCCTCCCAGAAGAACAGTTCAATAGAAATGCCCTTCTTGCCACCAATACCTCGGTAGCACAAATTTGGGATGGATCTTACAACCAAATCTATGCTGCCAATGCCATACTGGAAGGTGTAAAGAAGCCCTATTTTTCTCAAGAGGAAATTGCCCAATTTAGCGGTGAGTCCTTGTTTATTAGGGGCCTAGTCCATTTTTATCTCGTTACCCTCTACGGTGATATTCCATATATTAAGACCACCAACTACCTCCTCAACCAGAAAGCCCATCGCGATAAGGTAGTGGATGTATATCAATACATTATTGAGGATCTGGAAACCGCACGCACCCTCTTACCCCCTAATGAATCCAGCGGTGAAAGGGTAAGGCCAGACCAAAAAACGGCAGCCGCACTTCTCGCAAGAGTCTACCTCTATTCCCAAAATTGGGAAAAGGCCGCGGCAATGGCTTCTCTTGTAATTGAAAACACTTCATGGGAAACCAATCCCGATAACGTTTTCCTAAGGGAAAGCCCTTCCATAATTTGGCAACTTCAACCGGAGTTTGTCGGAAAAAACACCTTAGAGGCGGGGAATTTTATTTTTGAGACTGCCCCTCCCCCCACAAGGGCGCTTACCCCTTCCCTTGTAAATGCCTTTGAATCAGGCGATCTGCGAAAAGAACAATGGATTGGCACGGTCACCGATGGTACCCAGAACTGGTACTATCCCTTCAAATATAAACATCAGGCTGGAGAACCTACCAATGCAGAGTATTCCATTATTTTAAGATTGGCAGAACAATACCTGATCCGCGCCGAGGCCAGGTTGAATATGGGCGATTTATCAGCTGCCCAGTCCGACATCAACCTAATTCGCACAAGGGCGGGATTGGCACCTACCAATGCAAATGGAAACGAGGAATTGCAAAATGCAATAATGCAGGAAAGAAGGGTGGAATTATTTTCAGAGCATGGCCATCGTTTCTTCGATCTAAAAAGAACGGGCATTATTGATAATGTTCTTGGTAACATAAAACCGGGATGGAATGGTGATGATATACTTTTTCCCATTCCCCAAAAGGACCTGCTCCTAAATCCAAACCTGCAACCCCAAAATCCCAGCTACTAACATGGAAAATAATAATAGTAATCCGCTAAAATTATTTTGGATTAGCACTACCCAAGTAATTTTCTCAATGCTGGTTTTGATGGCCTGCCCCATTTGGGGCCAGGCTGTCAAAAAAAAGGACCTTACGCCTGAAGATTATAAGCTATGGTACAATATTACCCCGCCTAAATTAAATAATCACGGATCGTGGTTTTCCTTCCATAAATATTACAAAAGCGGGGAAGATACGCTCGTCATCCAGAACATTCAAGACAGTAGGCAAATTGTCGTAGCCAATGGTAAACAGGAACAATTTCTTGAAAATTCCGATCGCTACTTATACCTCGTCAACAATACCCTTGTCCTCAAAAATTTAAAAACAGGAACTGATACCGCATATCAAAATGCCGTAGATTATAAGGTTTCTCCACAGGAAAAATACCTTGCGGTTCTAAGCGAATCTAAAGGAGAAGGAAACTCGAAAACAAAAAACCTAACAGTTACAACTCCTGGGAACTCCGCTCTTGCTTACATACCTAACATAATGGATTATGATTTCGATAATGCGGGCGAGTATCTGGCCTTCTCCCAAAAAACCGAAAATGGCTCCCAATTGGGCTATCTCAATTTGGAAAAAAAGGATACTCCCAAAACCATTTTAATGAGCAGTGTTAATCCTTTTACAAAAATTATTTGGGGCACCGATGGCCATCTGGCCTGCTTTGAGGAGTTGGACAAAGGATATAACAACATCGTCCATTGGTTTAATGTTAAGAGTAAGAAAAACAGCCACGGCTCCTTCAACTCAATGGAGCAGGTACAACTGAGCGACCCTTGTAAAATAGTAAACAACATCAGCACAACCCTACATTTTACGCCCGATAACAGCAAACTGTTTTTTCACATTCAAAAAATTCCCAAGGATATCCCTCAAGAAGACCATGGCTCAAATGTCCAGGTATGGAACACCAAGGATTTAGTAATTTATCCGTACTATTCAGTGGATAAATCTTATGCCCACGATCCCCCAATTATGGTCTCTTTGAACCTTGATAATAACAAAATCCATTTTATGGGCGACAGCCAGTGTGCTAAAAGCATGTGGGGCAATGAAGCTAAGTTTGTATATTCCTATAGCTTTTTTGAGGACCAATCCATGGGCAGAAATAAAACGCCCATTAAGGTATTCAATACAGCTACAGGTGAAGAAAGATTTGTAATGGCTCTACCCTTTAAAATCCCTTGGCATGTGTCCCCTACGGGAAATTATCTCTGTTATTTTAAGGATGACAATTGGTGGATTTATAGAGCGAAAACTAATATCCATTTTAATCTCACAAAAGGTATTCCTGAGAGTTTTTTAAATAAAAGTGACTTAAAGGCTGGCCGAATTAATCCCTACGGCTTGGCGGGATGGACAGAAAATGAGAAGGACGTTTTACTTTATGATGAGCATGACATCTGGGCAATCTCCTTGGAAGGTAAGAGCGTAAAAAAACTAACGAATGGAAAAAAGGAACAGCTCGTTTTTAGGCTTTCTCAAACGGAGGCTGGACAAAATAACCTTTTTGGTTTTACTGCCCATAATATTGATTTAACGAAAAGCCTTCTTTTGAGAACATCGGAGAAAACTACTGCCCGAAATGGTTTGTATCAGTTATTGCCTAACGGCACACTTAAAAGGCTCGTCTTGGAGGATTTCAAGATTTCCAATATTTCCAAATCAACTAACGATACCTTTTTATATTCCTTGGAAAGCTTTGATCAACCCCCCGCCTTATATTGTTATAACTCGTATAGCTACAATAGTATAAAAGTTTTTCAAAGTAACTCCCAACATTTTGGATTTAATTGGGGAAAAAAAGAGATGGTAAAATTTGAAACCGAGGATGGCAACTCCTTAAAAGGGGCCTTGTTTTATCCTTCAAATTTCGACCCTTCCAAAAAATATCCAATGATTACTTATATCTATGAAAATATGTCCCCAAGATTCCATCGCTATCAAAACCCTTCCCTTTACAATGGGGCAGTAATTAATAGCAGCAATTATACTACTGAAGGTTATTTTGTGTTTTTTCCTGATATTGAATATACGGTCAATGAACCCATGGTATCCGCGCTTAAGTGTGTAACGGCTGCTGTAATCGAGGTCTCCAAAAAGCCATTTATTGATAAAAATAAAATTGGCTTGTTTGGCCATTCCTTCGGTGGTTTTGAGGCGAGTTACATTGCAGGTCGCTCCAACCTTTTCGCAACTGTGGTCTCCGCTGCGGGAGTTCACAACCTACGAAGTTTTCATTTATCAAATGCTTGGTTATGGTCACGCCCCCAAATGGGACGATTTTTTAATGATCAGTTCCGATTTAATGCGCCATATTTCGAGATTCCCCAAAAATATGAGGAAAATTCTCCTTTAACTTTTGCAGAATCTATAAATGTCCCATTTCTAACCATGACTGGCGATCAAGATTCCAATATCAATTGGGAACAATCCATTGAAATGTACAACGCCCTGCGAATTTTAAATAAGGAGCATATAATGTTGATCTATCCCGACGAGGGCCATGACCTCTTCAGTCAGGAAGCCCAACTTGATGCCACCCAAAAGTATAGTGAATGGTTTGGCTATTATTTAAAAAATGAAAAACGCCCCCAGTGGATGGAAGCGTTCAATTAATAAAAAAGGCTGGTTTTTACCAGCCTTTTCCATTTTTACTGCCCAGGCATAAATTTAAATGCCGGTAGGTTACAGGAAGTGCCTAATGCATTCTTCCTTTTGGCAACCTGTCCTCCACTGGTACATGCAATAACACCCGAATCATCGCATTGTACAGAGATTTTGCAGGGTTGGGGGTGGTCAAGGTATCCCAATACCGGAGCCGCACTCTTTGTCTCAATATTGCTGGCAAAAGCGCCGGCAATAGCAATGGAAAATGCCACTATGGGCAGTAACCATTTTTTTCTATTTGACTTCATAATAAAAATATTAAATTAAATATAGGGCCTACTCTTTTCTAAAGGTTTTCGGCCTCACCCCTTACACAGCGCCGTGTTTCTTTTATATTGTTATTTCCATTTGGACTTGTTTTTTATCCTAAAGTGCCGTAAGTCTTGGTTCATCAAAACATAGATGTCTTCCCCGTAAACCTGAAAATCCAAAAATTGTTCTTTATTATATCGGTCTATGGTAAAACTTAACAAATAGATTCCTTCAACAATGTCATACACATCAATAATTGATTTCATTTCTGAGGATTCATCGGGCTCATAACGGCCCAATCGGTTGGAATTGATAAATAACAGATTCCCATAAGTAGCCGCCAATCTATTCACCATAACCGATTTCCCTCCCAAGCTTTTCCGCCCTGTAGTTTGGTTTGTACTTATGTCCAAAATAGGTTGCGAAATGGTGTCAATGGTTTTATGGGTGCTTTTGTTCCAAGTAAAGGGATTAATGTTCTCGTACTCATTTTTATAATAGTACACATAGAGAAGCTTGTCTAGCTGCTTGTTAAACAAAAGGATTCCGTCACGATCAAAATACCCATCAATAGAGCCTGTTAACACATCCTGCTTAAGGCTGATTTCAATACTGTCTTTTAAAGAAATAGTTCCAAGTATAGTCTGTTGTGTTTCACTTTTTAAGGTGCGTATTCCTAGTTTCTCTGGGTTAATGGGCATTAATTTTGAAAAATAAGGCACCTTATGATAGCTAGTGTCGTTTCGCCAATCTTTTGTATTGCCCCTATGTATAATAGGTACTGTTCCATCCGAAAGAAAAAAGGCATTTCCAATAATATTGATATGAGTTGACCGATAGGGCATTTTTAATCGTGGCACCTCTATTTGATAATGAACGGTATCCCACAAATCACGGGAGACCTTTAGTATCCTTAAAGGGGCGGTATAATTTCCTAAATAAACAGAACTGGAATCAATACCTGCAAAATAATAGGAATTATAGGTTAGATCCAGCGTATCCAAAGTTTTGATGGGATGATGGGGATAGCGCCTGATAAAGGCATTGTTTCGGTGGGTTTGTTCTTCCGATAAAACAAACAGTAAACTCACTATTCCAACCCCAATTACCATAAGTATTGCCAATATGGTAATTTTATTATTTCTTGAATCAGAGGGAAGACAGAATATTGCGATACCGGAAAGAATAATAAAGCCTATGTTAAATAGTAAATGCTGAGTCCAACTTAATTTCTCAAGCACCCCGCCACAGGAACAGGGAATAAAATCTGAAAAATTAAGGATAATCAATATATAGGTAGTGAACATCACCATTAGCAGGTAAGAAGCAAATAAGGCAAAATGCCTAAACTTGGAAATCATTAGCAGTACGGCGATCAAAATTTCCACTGTGGGAACCAAAAGGGCTATGGGGTATGCAAAAGCACTCAATAATGGCGACTGGGCTAGTTGTCCTACAAAGACATCAAAATCCAATAGTTTACTTACCGCGGCATAAATGTATAGAATAGCGTAGAGAACACTTATAGCTTCAACAGTCGTTCTATTTTTTAATCTTAACATCATATCGTTTAAATTGATATGATAAAATTCCGAATTATAATTTGTACATTTGGGAGTTTTCCTTGCCTATAAGGTATTACTTCAAAAAAGACGGAAAAATCAATAATTATGTATCCCCTAAAAATGTTTTCTGTCGTAATTCGGTCGGTGTAAGCCCAAACTCCTTCTTAAAGATTCGCGAAAAATGGGGCACACTTTTAAACCCACAAATTTGAGCAATAATTTTAAACGGCTTGTCTCCGTATTGCACTAACACCTTGGCTTTCCGTAGCCTTTCCTTTCTTAAAAAACGATAAACGCTTATCCCGTAAAGTTCCTTAAACCCGTACTTTAATTTAAATGTGTTCGTTCCTAATTGGAGTGCAAATTCCTTCAAGGGGCGGAAATCCCGTGAAAGATCATTGAGCATCAAACTATGCGCATCTTCTATCATCCGTATATCCTCTTGTGTCAATCGAACCTTTTTTCGTAGGGGTTCCGTAACCTCCAATTCCCCTACCGTGGCTTTGCTTTTGTGAATTTTCAGTATTGGTTCCCGTAGCTCATTTTCAAGGGATACTTGTTTTTTTGAATGTTTTACAACCGTAAGCAATGTTTCTTCTCTATTTCCCTGTGCATCTTTAATCAAATACACATAGCAGGCGCTGGGAATTAGAAGTCCCTTCTTGGTTCTAAAGGCAAGTTCAACGGCATGTTCCCCACTCATATTTTCTCGGTGTTTCTTAATATAAGCTTCCCACGTTGTAGAGGTGTTTTCATCCAGAAATTGGGTTAAGGGTTGGCCTATGATGTCTTCACATCGATAATCTAAAAGGGAACAGCCCTCCGGATTCACTGCCACTATTTTTCCATTTCCATCAAGCATAAAGTGCATAACTACAATATGCTTGATGGTTTTATTCGCATTGGCATACCCTTGGTGCAACAAGGCTTCCTCAATTTCCTCAGCCATCATGTTGATTACTGATACAAGAGCCTCCACGTTATCGTTTTTTCCAGACCTTTCCAAACGGTAGAAAAACTTTCCCGTTCCCATTTCCAAAAGTAAATTTCTTAACTTTTTAAGACGCTTCTTTTTAGACATAACAGTATAGTTTTTTGATTACAATTCAATCTACTAAAGGGGAGTTATGTAATAAGTTAAAAACAAGATCATAAATAATTCGCCAAATATTTTTCAGCTTCCTCTGAAGTCTGAAAGGCCTGCGCGGGTATGGGTGGCTTACTGGCTAAGAGATAAAATTTTGAGATTACTTCAGATACAGAGGGTTCCACTAAAAATGCCACTGCTTTTAAAAGTACAGAACCTTCCAAAGCCAAATAATCCCGTGCGGCTTTTTTTACTTCCCGTACACCACGCATATCACAAAGGGCAGGATAAGCCTGACCCTTTTGTAGATGTAATCGATCCGCAACAATCTGTATGGCAGCTGGTAAGTCAATCGATACCCCAATATGGTACCGTATGTATAGTACACCTGCTGCAATTTTGTACGTTGCATAATTATTTTCAATGGAACCTAACATGAATGAAAACTGGTAAATCAATATAAAGCTACAAAAATATGTCTGGATTGGTAACTATTATCGATGTATGACACCCTTGAAAATCTCTTTTTCTTGCCTAAAATGAAAATATGCTTAACCATAAGGTATTATATCATCATGCCACTTTTTATTTCAAGAAAATGCCTGTACCTTTTTTTACAAAAGGAAAAAATCATGGCAAAAATTAAACACAACAATTTTTTAGACACTGTAAATGAAGTGTTTACAGACGCCAAACAACAAGGGGTGCTTCACCTCTATGCCCAGGGCGAAAAATTCAACGGACGAACCATAGAGGTAAAAGACCGAAGCCTCTATCACTTTGGTACAACTGGCTATTTGGGCTTGGAACAGGATTCGCGCTTAAAAACCGCTGCCATAGATGCCATTAATAAGTATGGTACACAATTTCCTCTGTCCAAATCCTACATCTCCAATCCACTATATGCAAGCCTGGAACAAAAGATTGGCGAAATGTACGACCATCCCATTATCATCACCAAAAACAGCACACTGGGTCATATAGGTGTAATCCCCAGTGCAGTGCAGGATCAGGATGCCATCATCCTCGACCATCAGGTACATTGGAGCGTCCAGAGTGCGGCTAAAATTTTAAAGAACCGCAGCGTCCCAATTGATATGGTACGCCATAATGATTTGAATATGCTCGAGGATAAAATCAAGCAATATGCAAATCAGCGAAAGAAAATCTGGTATATGGCAGATGGCATCTATTCCATGTACGGCGACTTCGCCCCTATAGCCGATCTAATGACGCTAAGCCAAAAATACCCCCAACTCAACTTCTATTTTGATGATGTGCACGGCATGAGCTGGATAGGTAAAAATGGCACAGGTTACGTTTTAAGCGAACTTAAGGAACTATCAGAAAATGTGCTGCTCTTCGGTACCCTCAGCAAAACCTTTGGGGCTAGTGGCGCCGTATTGGTATGCGCCAACAAAAAAATGTACAACCGCATAAAAACTTTTGGCGGTCCACTAACGTTCTCGGCCCAACTGGAACCAGCTTCCATCGGCGCCGCTATCGCTTCTGCGGAAATACACCTATGTCCAGAAATATATTCTCTTCAAGCTGAATTAAGGGATAGGGTTACCTATTTTAATAAGTTATTACAGCAAACCGACCTTCCGTTAATTGATGAAAATATATCTCCGGTCTTTTATATAGGCACCGGAATGCCTAAAACAGGCTACAACTTTGTGAATCGTCTAATGAAAGAAGGATTTTATGTAAACCTTGGAATCTTTCCCGCGGTCCCCGTCAAGAATACGGGCGTCCGCATAACCATTTCAAGACACAACCAAAACGACGAAATCAAGGGTCTTGTAGAGGCAATGCAATATCATTTCCCAAAGGCGCTCGAAGACACCCACACCAATACCGAAAGAGTCTTTCATGCATTCAAGTTGAAACAAAAACAAAAGGAAACAACAATTAATACTAAAACTAACAGCAATTTAAAATTACAGATGGAAGACTCCATTTTAAAAATTGACAAGCAACTTTGGAACTCCCTACTTGGTAACAAAGGCGTATTCGATTGGGATGGTCTAAAATTTTTGGAGGAATCTTTTAGTAGCAATGCCCAAATGGAACACAACTGGACGTTCAGATATCTAATAATATTTGACCAAGTGCAACAGCCTATTTTAGCAACCTATATCACCCTAAGTATATGGAAGGACGATATGCTCGCGCCTGTAGCAACTTCCCGAAAAATTGAGGAAGAACGCAAAATCCATCCCTACTATTTAACCTCCAATGTGCTTAGCTTGGGTTCCCTTTTTACAGAAGGTGAGCATCTTTATTTAAATAATTCCCATCCACAAAAATCGGAAGCTTTGAATATCTTAATGGAGTGCTTGGAGGAAATGGAGCAGCCATTGGAAGCAAAAATGATCGTCCTGCGCGATTTCAGGGAAAATGAAATATTTCATAACTATTTTCAGGGCCAAGGCTTTGTGCGAAACCAAATGCCAGATTCGTGCAGCATTCAACTTGATGAAAATGAAACTTTGGAAAGCTATATCGCAAAACTCTCTTCCAGAAACAGAAAGCACCTTAGAAAAGAGATTTTAAAACCTGAAGAGCTACTGCATATAAAAGTATTACGAACGCCTTCCCCCATTCAACTGAAGCGAATTGAGGTACTCTATTCGAATGTCCATCAAAATAATTTGGGGTTAAACACATTTTCCTTTCCCTCAAAACTGTTTGCAAATATGGCCGCACATCCCAATTGGGAATTTATTACACTTAGCCCCAAGACGGATCCAGACAAAATGATTGGTGTAATGCTATGTTACAAAAACGCGCACAACACCTATGTACCTGCCTTTATTGGAATGGATTATTTATACCTTGAACAATATCAGATCTATCGCCAACTCCTATACCAAACAATAAAAAGAGCAATCGAAATAAGGGCGAAAACAATAGCCCTAGGACTAACGGCAGCTTTTGAAAAAAGAAAACTAGGAGCGACCGTAACCCCAACCTACGCCTACCTCCAAACACCCGATAATTTCACCCTCGAACGCCTGGAAGTCGAACAAGGATAACAAAAAAACAACCAACAACAAAAAACTCTCATCCACCTATCAAGTATTCCGTAGCTTCAGCGAAGCTGGAGGCAACCGAAAACAGAAAACCGAAAACAGACAACCCACAACCAAATCTTAAAACCATGGAATCAAAAATCAAACAATTCTGGGAGTTCTTTGAAAAAGAGAGCTTCTTTATCTTGGAAAATCTAAAGTATGGAATCGTTCCTAAAAGCAAGTTCGAACTGCTCGATTACCTCCTTCAAAACATACACCCTAAATTACAGGCCCTCGTTAACCGACCCCCGAATGGGGAAGCACATTTTGTCTTCTTGACCAAAGGCCGCTTAGGCTTAAAACGAATAATAACAGAACTACTGGAAAGAGCTCCCGAAAATGAATATTGGCTCTTTAAAATGGGCCTCTCTCCTTGGAGCGGCGAATTCCATGACTTCAACAAACACTATAAGTTTTTTGGTCCCGATATTCACGTATATGATATCTACTTTGATATCTATAAAACCTATCCCTCCACAGGCAAGAGCAACCTTCATATTCATGTGGAAAAAAACAAACCCCTCCCAAAATATTTTATAAACGATAGTATGCGGGTCTTTTTGCTCTATTATTTGGGCGACCAACTGTTCTTTAAAAAAATCCTCTATCTAAAGATTGTACAAAGGAAACCCCGACATATAAACTTTGTTCACATTTCCGAACTAAAAACCCTGTTGGAGTTCTCATGGGTTACATAAATAGTATAAAAAAACAATAGGTCGCACATCCCCCTTAAGGGTTTAAAAGTTCCAAAAAATTACAAAATTTTTCATACCATAATACGATAAGGTAATATACCTTAGGGGGAGATAGGGTATATGTCAAGGTGAGTTAATGCATATGTCGAGGTGAGCTACTGTATATGTCAAGGTGAGCTAATGGGTAGTTCAAGGGGGTCTAAAGTATGATGAGTGTATGGTTTAAGCTACGTTTAAGCTACCCAAAGCCTAGGTTAAGGCTACTTTCACTATAATTGCCCAAATCACAAAAATCCTTCCCATAAGCAATAATAACAAATCAAAAGAAAAAACATCATACAGAAAAAGGTGGCTCCCGACCCTCCCGTCGGGTGACGGAAGGGCTTATACCACAATCTAATAAGTATATACCCATAACCGACAACCAACAAAACTCAACACAATAACCCACAACCGACAACCCACAAAATCTATGCACTCAAATCAAACCCCTCCCCACCCATTTCATCCCAAGACATGGAACCTACAGACAAAAATAGTGCACAGAGGAAAAGACCGCGCCCCACGCGAATAATAATATATCCCAAGGATATACAACTCCTCACGGGCAAATCCTACCGCCATGCCCTCGATCTAAACAAGGAAGTCCGCAGCTACTTCAAAAAACAAAAACACCACCTCCTAACAGTCTACGAATTCGCCCAATACACAGGTGTAAATCCTGAAATAATCCTAACCCACCTAAAATAAAGTGCCCCCCTCACCCATCACACGACAAACCGACTACCGATAACAGATAACCGAAAACAGTCAACCGAGAACGAGAACAGAACCCTAAAACCTCTTATAAGGGAAGGTGACTTTTTAGTATAAAGTGACTAATATTTCATTTTAATTTTCAACTCTTCAAAATTTGCACATCACCTATAGCGCATATTCGCTTCAGGCCTTATCCTTCAAATCCCCCTTGTAATGTACCTTATACCGTATAGGCTTAAAACTACCTCCATTGCTATCTCTAATTATTAGAATTTTCAATTTCGAATTATTATCCCCAGAAATAAATCCTCAGTTATGCTTCAAGCTAGTTTTTGTTTTTGAAAAGCAGATGGTTCTTCTGGACAACTGAACTTTCATTATTTCAACGAATGGGAACCAAGCCTTTTCCGAAAGCTTGAATTTTTTATAAGCTACTAATAATCGGTTTTAAAAGCATTATTGTATTCTAAAAACACCGGTTTACTACACTACCGTAGTAGACGACGTATTGATTGGGGCCCAAGAAACGATTTTATATGGGAAGCAATAAATAAAATCGCCCGAGGATAAACCCCGGGCGACTTCTATAAATCAAACTAACACATATAAAAAACTATTCCTTCAACAATCGTTTTGTTATCTCCCCGTACTTAGCTTTTATTTTAACATAATAAGTAGCAGCAGCAAGCTGATGTACATCTATGGTCCTCAGCGAGCCCATACTACGCAGATCTTCATATTGTACCAATCTACCTCTTAAGTCATAAATTTCCAGGCGTTCCAGTTCCATACTTTTCGGATTACTGATGTTGAGTACATTCTTGGCAGGTATTGGATACAACGATATAGTTCCTAACTCTTGAGTGTTATCGCCAATTCCCAATACGCTTTCCACAGTCAGTTCAAAGGTACATGTGCTCGAGTTACCGTACGCATCAGTAGCCGTAAGTGTAATGGTGTGTACTCCGTCAGGAAGCGGGGTTCCCGCTATCGGGTCCTGGCTTGTCAGCACCACCGGATCTGTACAATTATCTACTGCCGTTGCCTCTCCAGTAGCAAAATAATCAGGTAGAATATAGAAAATATTGTTTGGTCCCGGATCTACTGTCTGGTCCATTGGGCAACTAATTACCGGTGCCATATCATCTACTACCGTTACTACCGCCATACAGGTTGCCAGATTTCCATTATTGTCCTGGCTAAATACCTGAACGGTTACTGGCGTGCCTATATCGGCACAAGTGAACTCAGTTATATCTACTGCAGTAGTAAAGATACCGCAGGCATCGTCATTTGAGGCAATTACATCGGACGGTAAGAGGGTTGCCGTACCATCAGCACCCAACGATAAAGTAACATCCTGACATACCAGTACTGGACTGCTATTGTCTTCAACGGTTACTATAGCCGTACATGTTTGGCTGTTTCCATTGATATCTGTTACCGTTAGTACTACAGAGTTATCACCTATGTTAGAACAATCGAAGGTCTCCACATCGAGGTCATAACTGGCTATGCCACAAGCATCGGTACTACCGTTATCGATATCGGTGCCGGTAATTGTCACCGTTCCACTTACGGGATCTAATTCTACGGTAATGTTCTGACAGGCTACCACGGGGGCAGTTATGTCTTCCACCGTTACTATGGCGGTACACGTACTAGTATTACCGTTTACATCCGTAACGGTAAAGGTTACGTTATTGTCTCCAACATTTGAACAGTCGAAGGTATCCGTAGATATTGCGATAGTATCCACTCCACAATTGTCGGTGCTACCCCCATCTACATCGGCTGCAACTATACTTGCGTTCCCGTTGGAATCAAGTTGGATGGTTATATCCTGGCAAACAGCAATAGGTGCCTCATTGTCAGTAACCGTTATCGTAAAACTGCAGCTACTAACATTTCCATTAACATCCGTAACGGTAAATTCCACGGTACTAATGCCCACTGGGAATTGACTACCGCTAGGTAATCCCGCCGTCTGTACAATACTATCAATTCCACAATTGTCTTGTGTATAAGGTTGTGGGAAATATACCAGGGCAAAACAATCGCCCAATCGTGTTTCAGAGTTCACATCGGCTGGACACACAACCAGGGGAGCAATATTGTCCTCTACGGTAACCACGGCCGTACAGCTTGAAGTATTGCCGTTGGTATCGGTTACTGTAAGCACTACGTTATTGGCACCTACATTG